>Ga0105050_10002175_pt1 | contig 28456 bp, 21 predicted proteins | sample FRY01_FD_78088 | JGI IMG/M metagenome (GOLD analysis project Ga0105050, IMG submission 78088) | Freshwater microbial communities from Lake Fryxell liftoff mats and glacier meltwater in Antarctica - FRY-01 | ecosystem: Environmental > Aquatic > Freshwater > Ice > Glacier meltwater ...
CCAGGCAATGACTTCCGACCAGGCAATGACTTCCGACCAGGCAATGACTTCCGACCACGACCTGGCTTCAAAGTTCAATTCACCAACCGAACCTGTGGATTCTGAGATCGATCATCGGGAGAAAGGCGTCGAATGAACCCTAGCGAACTATTGGCAAAACGCCGCCCCAACTGGGAAGAACTTGAAAAAATTTGTTCTCAACTTGCTTCATCCAAAAAGAGCAAAGTCACTAGCGAAACGATGTTGCGATTCGCGTCTTTGTACCGTTCGGCATGTGCCGATCTGGCGTTGGCCGAAGCTTACCAGTTGCCACCCACGGTGGTAGAGCAGTTGCAGCAATTGGTCGCCAAATCACACAGCATTCTTTATGTTGGCCGAAGCGGACACTTGGAGAAAGCGTTTCGCGAAATCCCGCGGGCGGTAGCGACCGACCCTTATGTTCACACGGCCTTTGTGATCTTCTGGGGGCTGTTTATTTCGTTTTGCTGGCTGATAAAAACCGGGGCTGCCGAAGGATTGGCCGAAAGCATTGTGGGCGATTCACAATTGGCCGGCGTGGAACAAGCCTATGCTGGTGGTGTCGAAAGAACCGCCGGGCAAAACGCCCAAATGGCCGGATTTTACGTTCGCAATAATACAGGCATTGGCTTGATGTGCTTTGCGTTAAGCGTGTTGGTTCTGCCCGGATTAGCCGTCCTAGTCAGCAACGCAGTGCAAATGGGGGCTACTTTTGGCTACATGCTGAGAGACGATTGTGGGCCGGCATCGGATTACTTCCAACAATTTGTGATGTCTCATGGTCCATTTGAATTGAGCGCGATTGTTCTATCGGCAGGTGCGGGCCTAAGAATCGGCATGAGCTGGATTGATACCCGGGGTCTTTCACGCAGCAGTTCCCTGCTTCGCGCAGCCCGTCGATCCTTGCCCGTATTGATGCTTGCGGTCCTATTATTCTTAGCCGCAGCCGCGGTCGAGGGCATGTTGTCAGCGTTGAATTTTGGCAGTTTCAGCATCTGGTTCAAGGGATTTATCAGCTGGTTCTGTTGTTCTAGCTTGATGTTCTACATTGTGATTTTTGGAATCGTGCAGCCAAAATACGCGAACGACTTGGAATTGGATCCTGATTCCATTGATAGCCGAGAGCGACTATGGATTTAGAAAACACGGACATCGAAATTCGCGAACGATCGTTGTCTCAGCGATTGGACATCGCCTTACATATTGTGTCGCGCTACCCATTGGATTTGCTCAAGTATGGCGCAATGGGAATTGTCCCATTCTTCGTTTTGAACATCGTCGTGATCCAAGGCTTGGATTCCGTTGGGTTCTGGGAATTCCGTTATTGGGCAAGCAAGTGGTTCCTGGTGTGGGCATTGACACTTTTCGAGGCTCCGTTGGCAACAGCGCCTTTGCTACTGTTTCTAAGCCAAAAAATATTTCGTCAACAAATCAGGACTGCGTTCATTTTCAAAGAGATTGGACGGCGGGCGTTAACCTTGTTTTTGGTTCATGGCCTCTTTCGCTTGAACATCGTCTGGCTAGCCATGATCGTCCTAGCTTACCAAACGGAGAGTCTTGAATTCTTCATCTTCTGGTTGGTAGTTATGTGTGTGTGTGGCCCCGTATTTTGGTGGCTCCGCCCGTACGTCGACTGCATCATCTTTCTGGAACAGTTGCCGATTTGGGCAGGCTTTAACAAACCGACCATTGGGAAGCGAAGTCGCGTTCTCCATGGATTCAGCCAAAGCGAAGTTTTTAGTGAGTCAGTATTGGTATCCTTGTTGACATGTTTCTTTGCATTTGGTTTGTACGGAATCTTTCTGTGGATTTACTTTGGCATTTTCCAAGAGACCATCACCCTGAATTGGTTTAGCTGGACATTTTTTGCCTGGGCCTTATGGATCCCCTTGATCTTGACCACGCTAGTGCGATTTCTTGGCTATCTTGATACACGTATTCGCCTTGAAGGCTGGGAATTGGAACTTCGAATGCGCAGCGAAGGAGCCAAACATAGTGCGAAACTAAAACAAGTAAGCCTTGAAAACACCCTACTCCTAGCTCCAGAATCACCGGCCTTAATCGGCAAGAACACCGAACCCGCAGTACGACTGGAGTCCCCATTATGAGACAACCCTCGTGTGCAGCCGCTCGAAATCCACCCAAGGTGCGGGCGGACACTCTCACAATCCGACCACCACGATTCATGGCAAACCCCGGTATCCCAATCGATCGACGGTCAACAGCTAAGCGATTCAAAAAAATTGACTCCCGAACAAGTGTTCGCAACTATTTTCGCATTACCATTGCCAGCCTTGGCTTGTACTTCCTTGCGCTCGCAGGGCAGCCGGCGTACGCGTTTGAACGTACACAAAACGATCGTGTTTCAACTTCGACCTTAACGCAAGATCAGCAGGTGGAGCAGGCGATTGAACAAGTGACCCCGCCTTGGTTCAATGCCCAAACGGGCCAAATGCGTCCGATCAATGAATTTTCAAGATCGGTTGACCTTTACGATACGACCGAGTCTGCCGACCGTCAAAAAGCTGCTTATTATTTCAACTGGTGGGATTTGTCTATCCGCCCCGCCTTTGACTTGCTTTATGATTGGTTGATTGGCTGGTGGTGGCCAACGTCCTGGAGCTGGGCTGAGTACTGGCCGTATATTCTGCTGACGATTACGGTAATTGCAATCCTAGCAATCGCGATTTATTGGATTATGCAGATGGAGAAAATCCAGGTATTGATGGGCCGTGGCGGAAAAAAAGGAACGCTCAAGCGACGGAAGAATGCAACGGTTGCCGACTTGCCATTTGAACTAGAAGGCATCACGCTTTCGGTTGACGACCTGTTGGCGCGAGCGAAGGGAGAGCGCCAAGCGGGCAATTCCCGAATGGCCATTGTTTACCTTTTTAGCCACCTGCTGCTGGTACTTGATCGTAAGGAATTCATCTTGCTGACCAAGGGAAAGACGAATCGTACTTATCTTTGGGAATTGAAAGAACATCGGCAGGTGCGGCCTTTCTTCCGCCAAATCATGACAGCGTTCGAACAAGTCTTTTTTGGACAGTATCAATTGACTGAATCAGAAGTGGAAACCCTCTTCCAAGAAGCGGAAAGCTTGGGGCTGCAATAAAGTGAACAACCTCATAATAAGTGTGATACAACACTGCAGGCATTGGATCCATTGGACCTCCGGTACTTTGTTACAAGGAGTCCAATGATGCGACGATTCGTGTTCCCTGCACTGGTAGCAACTATTTTCCTTGTGCTCTTCTTGGGTACGTTTCGGTACTACCAGTCCGATAGTGAACTGCCCTTGGCCAAGACAACTTTTGGCAGTTCGACCGACAACCAAAGCATCAACAGCTTTGGCGTTCTATCCCGCTTGATCACCAATTCGGACTGCGAAGTGGATCGCTTGCCCTTGATTTCACCTTCGCTTGATAAATACAACGTAGTGATCTGGCTTCACCAGGGAAGAACCTTGCCGCAGGATGCCGCATTCCAGCGCATGGAAGATTGGATGCAGCAGGGCGGTAAAGTCATTTTCATTAGCAACGACCACAATGCCGAAATCAATTTCTGGCGCGAAGTGTATAAGGACTGTCCGGCCCAGGACCGTGAATGGGCACGACTGGTACTAAGACGAGCCGAAGCAGCAGAATTTTACCGCAGCGAATCTTCGACGCCTTTTCCACAATCGCAACCCGGCTACACGCGACTGCAGGAAAATCAAAAGAGCCCTTGGTTTTCCGTAAAATCAGCTCCGGACCATTTTTTTGGCCAATGCCATATAGAAACCGGTTTGACCAAACGAAGATCCACGAGCGACCGAGTCACCAATGCAACAGCGATCCCTGCGCCAAAAGATCTGCCGGCCATTCGTATGCATAACTACCTGGAAAGCAGCAGTTCAAGGGAACGATTGATTGCAACCTGCAAAAATGGTTCAACCGCCATCCCTTTAATTTGGTCGAACCAAATCATGGCCAGTCAATCGCAACCGGACGATCTGGTCGTGGTTTCCTCGGGTGCATTCCTGACGAACTTTGGCATTGTACAAACCAAGAATCGCCCCTTGATTCTCCGGTTTATGCAGGAAATACCCGTTGGTAGTCGAGTGGCGTTTTTGGAATCGGGGCCAGGCGATGTCGCCATTTCGACCTCACCCGAGAGCCGCATCGTTAACATGTGGAGTTGGATGGGACGCAAACCGTTCCCGCTGATCTCCTTACATGTCTTGGCCTTGGCCGTCGTCTATTGCTTTGCCCGCTATCCAGTTTTTGGCCGACCCAAAGAAGTCCAATTTAAACCTAGAAATGATTTTGGGCAGCACTTGACCGAAGTCGGGCGTCTGCTGCGATCCAAAGGGCAAATCGACTTTGCGAGACAGAAAATTCAACATTACTACGATGTAGTCAAGCGATCCTTAATTGGAAAAGGGCAAAAGAGGAGTTGATTGAAACTGCCGCTGCCACTGCCACTGTCAGACGATAGTGACAGTGCCACCCTTTCCAAAACAGCCGCTTTGGACACACAGACTTTTGGACACACAGACTTTTGGACACATTGGCTTTTGGACACACAGACTTTTGGACACACAGACTTTTGGACACACAGACTTTTGGACACACAGACTTTTGGACACACAGACTTTTGGACACATTGGCTTTTGGACACATTGGCTTTTGGACACATTGGCTTTTGGACACATTGGCTTTTGGACACATTGGCTTTTGGACACATTAGCTTTTGGACACATTGGCTTTTGGGCACATTGGCTTTTGGGCACATTGGCTTACCAGATCCCCCGCACAAGCCTGCCAATGCCCGTACACCGTTAACACCGCTTTGTATCAACAACCTTGATTCATTGACTTTAAGATACGAAAGTACTTTGCATGAGCAGTTCGTCAGGAAGCACGCAGACTTACCCAATTCGATGTGGAAGTTGCCAAGCGGTTTTTCAGGTGCAGCCCCAACAGTCTGGAAGTCGCGTCAATTGTCCGACTTGCAGTACAACCATTGTTGTTCCGCAAGTTGGCGTCCCGCCCAATCAAGGCTCGCTAAATCAAGGCACATTTAGCCATCAGCCACCCCAGCCTCAATCGCCTAGTTGGACTCCATCATTGGGTTCACCGCAAGCGAGTAATTTTGGGGTGAATCCAACTTCCCACAACAAGGCTCTCTCGCCGTCGGCTGCGGCGAACCAGACGCCTAATCGCGATCGGGGAAATTCAATGCTGGCCTTGATTGAAGAAGGCAGCGACACTCCCGGCCACAACCTTTACCGGCGGATGACTGCCGAGATCGGTAAAGTCTTTGTCGGTCAAGAGGAACTGGTGTTAGGCACCCTGGTCGGACTGTTTTCCAGTGGACACGTATTGATTGAAAGCGTGCCAGGACTGGGCAAAACGCTTTTCGTTCGCACACTGGGACAAGTCTTGGGCTGTGACTTTGGACGCATTCAATTCACACCTGACTTGATGCCGTCGGACGTGACCGGCACGCAGATTTTTGACGCAAAAACTCAGGAGTTTCGATTTCACTCGGGACCGGTTTTTACTCAATTGCTTTTGGCAGACGAAATCAATCGTGCCCCCGCCAAGACACACGCCGCACTATTAGAAACCATGCAAGAGTATCGGGTGACCGTGGATTCGCAAGTTCACCCAATGCCTCGACCCTTCTTTGTACTGGCGACTCAGAACCCTATCGAATCCGAGGGCACTTACAACTTGCCCGAAGCGCAATTAGATCGCTTCATGTTTCTGTTGAAAATGGATTACCCTTCGATGGCCGAAGAGATCGCGATTTTGAAACTACACGGCGGCCAAACTATAGTCGATGACCAACTTGCGCTGCTAGAACGCGTGACCAGCCCCCAAGAGATATTGCAATTGATGCATTCTTCGGAATCAATTCGAGTCGAGGACTCGATTGTGGACTACATTGCCAAGTTGGTGCGACAGTCCAGACACTGGCCTCAGATTCTGTTGGGCGCATCGCCTCGAGCTGGCATCACATTGATGCGTGCCGGGCGAACGTTGGCGATGTTTGCTGGACGAGACTTTGTGGTGCCTGATGACATTTCTCAACTGTTCCGCCCAGCGCTGCGGCACCGGATTATTTTGACTCCCGAAGCAGAAGTTGAAGGCCTCTCACCCGATCAAATCTTGACCGATGTGATGCGTAGCGTTGAAGTGCCTCGCATGAATTAAGCCGGCCGACCAGTGATGGGCACTCGGTCTTGTTTGTCCCGTCGCATTGCAAACCAAGCCGGATCCATAGCACGATCTTGACTTCAAGATCGTGCTTGGCAAGACCAAACCGTGCCCGTAACTAGCGTATTAAAATCTCCATCGCTTCCGTGATTTCCATAATGCGAGGGCCCGACCGAATGCACTTATTGAACCTATTAACGCTTGAAACACTGTTGCCTTTGACAGGGTTGTCGCTGTCGCCGGTCGATTTGGCGATTGCGCAACTGGCGGATTTTCGTACGCTTATCGATTCGTCGATGTCTCGTCTGGCCAGCAATCCATTCCTTTTCTTATTACTTTGCACATTACCCTTATTTCTTGTGGCTTACCTTAAGAAAACGTATCCTTTGCCGCGACTGTACTTTGCGTGGTTAGTGCCGCTGGTGTTAGCTGCCATGAGTTTGGCCTATCCGTTTTTGGTTGTCCCGGTTCTGGTTTTAGATCTTGCGTTCATGGTCTTGGTGTTTATTGACATTTGGACCGTTGCTCCCAAACGCAACTTTGAAATCGAACGTTCCATGGTTCGCGTGGCCTCGATCGCGAAACCGCACTCGGTGCAATTGCATGTCAGTTATCGAGGGAAACGACCTGCGAAGATAAAGATCACCGACGACTTTCCGATTGAATGCCCTCAGGATCCCCAGGAACAAGTTTTCCAATTCCAGAATCGAGCTCGTTCCACCTTTTATTACGAAGTTACACCGTCCCGTCGAGGTGAATTCAATCTGGAAAATGTTTATCTTTGCGTACGCAGTTGGTTGGGCTTTTGGTCGAGTTACCATCGCTACCAATGCCCAGGGCAATTACACGTTTATCCTGACCTAAAGCAAATGAGTGATTACGCGATGATGGCCAAGACCAATCGCCTTAGCTTGCTGGGCTTTCGTCGCAGCCGCCGAGTTGGCCAGGAAAATGAGTTCGAACGGCTGCGTGATTTCACCAGAGATGACCAATTCAAATTCATTGACTGGCGTGCTTCGGCCCGCCGGAACAAATTGACCGTTCGTGATTTCCAGGTCACTCAAAGCCAGCGCATTGTGTTTCTTCTGGACTGTGGACGCATGATGGCCAATCAAAGCAATGGCCTAACGATGCTGGACCATGCCTTGAATTCAACATTGATGTTGGCGTATGTCGCGTTAAGTCGCGGGGACTCGGTGGGCTTACTATGTTTTAGTGATAAAATCGATTGCTACGTGCCGCCCAGAGGCGATGCGGGCCAAATGAATCGCCTGCTACATGCCAGCTATAACATTTTTCCTCGCATGGTGGAATCTCGTTACGACGAAGCCTTTCAGTTTATGAAAGCCAAAAATCCTCGTCGATCTTTGGTGGTGCTTGTGACAAATTTAATCGACGAAATCAACGCCAACCAAGTGTCACAGTATGTCAGCAACCTGCATGGTAAACACCTGCCGCTGGCGGTTTTCCTTCGTGATCACCACCTATTCCAACCGATTCCCGAAAACCCTGACGAGGCTCCCGCGGACGTGTACACCGCGGCTGCCGCCGCAGACCTGCTTAGTTGGCGTCACCAAGTCCTGACAGGGATGCTGCACCGCGGGGCCTTAGTTCTGGATGCTTTCCCCGAATCTTTGACCGCACCGCTTGTCAATCAATACCTAGAAATCAAAGCCCGGCAAATGCTTTGATTTGAAATCGGTTCCATGCCGTTCCAAAATTTTGCTCCTAGCAATCGATGTTTTCCCAAGCGGCATCTATACTTGATGGGACAGCCAACCAATGCTTGCCCACCCCATTCCCGCCGCAAAACCATAGGCCAACGGTTTTAACATGCGAATAGATTCTCCGCGTCTTCCAACAACAACATTAACACTGTGGGTCGCCCTGGTGACGGGAACGATCGCCGTGAAACACGTGACCATCGACACCAATTTGACGATGTCTAAACTGACTTATGGAACATCGCTTTCTCAGACTTCATTATCCGTGAACGTAGCATGTTTGGAAAACATTCGCCAAGACGACGATGATATTGAAGCGATTGCCAAAGACGCCAAGAAAGTTATGGCACTCATGCGTTTAAAAAGCATGGACGTGAACCAACGTCCAGAACTTAAACAGACCGTGCTGCGTCATTTGAAACGTAGTGAAGGCGATGTAACCCAATGGTTGAAATTTGCGGAAAGATTTGAACTGCCCGAAACAGGTGCAAACTTGTTTAAAATTGCATCGACAGCCAGTGACGATAGCCAAGCAACTTTGGCAATTCGCCTGCTGGTGAAATTGAATCAGATCGAAAAAATCACATCTGCCATCCAAAGCCAACGACAAGAAGATCCTGAGCTTGAGCTTGAGAATCGCCCAACAGCGAACGATGCAGCTAGTCCACCGGAATCGAAAGCGGCTTTGGCTGCCGAAAAAATCGCGGGCCTAGCTCAACTGGCAACTCGACTGGGATTGGCTGAGGACGAATCGATCCAGTCATGGATGAGAGCTGAAATCCTGGAATCAAATCGCTATCCGCAAGCCATTGCCAATACATTGGTACGTGCTTTGGTTCGGACCCGAACAGGCGCAACATTCGTATTAGATTTAGCCGAAAAGAAAACGCTTCCGTCCAGCGTTCGCCTAGCTGCTGCCGAAGCGTTAAGCCGACATCGCGATGAAAAAATCAAATCCCAAGCCGTCGCCATTTTGCCGCCTCCGACATCTAGCCAGAAACCATTGTCTCCAATTGCTGAATTGGTAAACCGAACGGGAGACGTGGAAGATGGACGCAAGGTTTTTTTTGGGACCGGCACATGCAACAAATGCCACGTCGTCGGGAAGGAAGGTGTTTCAGTCGGGCCTGACTTGTCGGAAATTGGAAGTAAACTGTCGCCTGACGCCATGTACACTTCGATCATCGATCCCAGTGCTGCGATCAGCCACAACTATGAAAACTATGCCGTCCAAACGATCGATGGTAAGTTATTGACAGGGCTCCTGGTCAGTGAAACCGAAGACGAAGTTATCTTAAAATCTCCCGAAGGAGTTCCGACTTCGATCCCGACCCAAGACATCGAACAAATGAAGAAACTGGATGTCTCTTTGATGCCCAGCGATTTGATTCGCGTTATGTCCCAAGACGACTTGATTGACTTGGTAGAATACTTATCCACTTTGAAGAAGGTGAACTAGGCGTGGTATTTAGTTGGTGGAGACGTTGGCATCGCAACAAGTATCGCGAACAACCTTTGACCCAAGCCGAACTGGCGATCCTGTCATCGCAAGTCCCGGTCTTCCATAAATTGCAACCAGCATTGAAAAATCGCCTGATCCAAACGACTCAGGTACTGCGTAACGAGCAGCAATTCGAGGGTTGCAAAGGCTTGGAAATCAATGACGAGATCAAGCTTTCGATCTGTGGAAACATCGCCCTAATGTTATTGGGTGTGGAAGACTATTACTTCGAGGGCGTAACGTCGATCTTAGTTTTTCCGAATTCGTTCCAACGGCGTCACCGCTCTCAATGGTTGGAAAACGAAGTCACCAATGCTGGCGAAGCTTGGCAGTACGGCCCGATCATCCTGTCGTGGGCAGATTGCCAAGCCGGAAGTCCGTTACGCAGCCATGGCCGAAATGTGATCATTCATGAATTCGCCCATCACCTGGACAGCATTGACGGCGAAATGGGCGGATCCATTCAAATGCCCAACTCGGAAAGTGAGAGACAATGGCATCAAGTCGCGGCGGCGGAATTGAAAGAACTTCGCGATGATGTTCATGCCGGCCGCCGCACCGTCTTGGACGCCTACGGCGCGACCAACGAGGCTGAATTTTTTGCAGTATTATCCGAAGCTTTTTTTGAAATGCCGGACCAATTGCAGCAGACTCATCAAGAACTCTATCGGCTGCTGACCATTTACTATCAAACCGACCCGCTACAATGGAACTAGTCCGAAAGCATCCGCCCATCGCCAGTGAATCCCTTGCCTGGTTAACGGTAACTTGTATCTTACTCCCTGGGCTTTAACCTCTGAACATAGAAATTGGTGCTGCGAACCGTTTATGATGCAAGAACTTGCGAGGCGAATCGAATCGAGAAAGTTTCGATTGTTGCCTTTTGCGATTTGGCTTCTGATATTCTATTGCACTTGGCTGTTGATCGTGGCCGCTGGAAACTTCTGGGCGACGGTTGCGGCCCACTGGCCGATTGCGGTCGCGATGGCGTTTGGATCTTATGTGGCCGGATCGACACCGATGGGCGGCGGTACCGTCGGATTCCCGGTGCTGGTTTTAATGTTCGACATGCCTGGATCGATGGGCCGAAATTTTGGATTGGCGGTCCAATCCATCGGAATGGTTTCCGCCAGCATCTATATCCTTTCTGCCGGCCAAGCGATCGATTGGCGACTATTGAAACCGGCAGTGATGGGAACCCTGATCGGCACACCTTTGGGCGCGGCTTTTGTCGCCCCGTTCTTGCCCGACCTATGGGTAAAACTTCTGTTTGCTGTCATTTGGGCCAGTTTTGGCATCATGCACTTGATCAAATTGCGAGAACTGGTGGCGGCTCACGGTTCGAATGATCGGTGGCGTTCTTACGACCGAACGATTGGAATGATCTTGGGGCTAATCGGTGGGGTCGTCGCAGCGATCACTGGCGTTGGGATCGACATGATCATTTACGCGACCTTAGTGTTGCTTTATCGCGCCGACTTGAAGATCTCGATTCCAACTTCTGTGGTACTCATGGCGATCACCTCGGTCATCGGAATTGCCATCAATATTGTCTTGGCCCAAATTAATGGCCGGCTCTACCCGATGGATCCCGAAGTTTTCTCAAATTGGCTGGCAGCGGCACCGATTGTCGCCTTGGGTGCACCCTGCGGTGCTTGGGTGGTGGGTCTGATTTCTCGTACTGGGACCCTGATCTTCGTGTCGCTACTGTGTGTGGCGCAATTCTTTTGGACGGTTTTGCATGAACGTGTCAGCGGGCCTTCTTTGGTGATTTCGATGCTGGGAATCGTGGTATTGAACGTCATATTCCACTTCCTTTACCAACTGGGTAGTGAAGCTGAAGCGGCAAAAACTGATTAAATCTGTGAAATCGGTACGTTGCGAACTTCGCCTCTTATTTGCTACGATACGGCCCGTGGACTGCATTGGACCGGTCTGATGCTGGGTATTTGCGTTTAATCTATTTGTTTTTTTCTGGAGTCGATTGGATGCCAAGTTGCGTTTTGGCCTATTCTGGTGGTTTAGACACTTCCGTAATTTTGGGTTGGTTGATGGACCAGGGTTACGACGTGCACGCGGTTTATGTCGACTTAGGACAACCCAGTGAAGACCGCGAAGCCACCCTTCAAAAGGCCCGAAACGCGGGCGCGATCTCGGCTAGAATCGTGGATGCCCGTGAAGAAATGGTCCGCGACTTTGCTTTTCCATGCTTACAGTGGCAGGCAAAATACGAGGGTGTCTACTTGCTAGGTACCAGTATCGCGAGGCCGATCATTTCCAAAGTTTGCCTACAGGTGGCCAGAGAGGTCGGCGCCGACGCGTACGCTCACGGGGCTACGGGCAAAGGAAATGACCAGTGCCGCTTTCAGTTAGCCGCAGAAGCCCTGGACCCCAACGTCAAAGTGATCGCTCCGTGGCGAATGGAAAGCTTTCGCAAGGCGTTCCCAGGACGTACTGAATTAATCGCCTACTGCGAAAGCAAAAACATCCCGGTCAAGGCATCAATAAAAAAACCGTATAGCAGTGACGAAAACGTTTTGCACATTAGCTATGAGGCCGGCGATCTTGAAAACTTGCAATTAAATGGCGTGGAATTGGTCGAATTCAGCATGGGTGTCTCGCCCAAAGAAGCGCCCGATCAAGAAGAAACGCTCACCATTGACTTCGATGCCGGCATTCCAGTGAAGGTTAACGGAGAAACCCTGTCACCGTTGGCGATCGTGGAGACACTCAATACGATCGCCGGTCGAAACGGCGTTGGCCGAATCGACATGGTCGAAAATCGATTTGTTGGAATGAAAAGTCGCGGAGTCTATGAATCGCCAGGCATGACCGTTCTTTATGACGCTCACCGATACATCGAGCAACTGACGATGGATCGCGATCTAATGCACTTACGAGATCAGATGATGCCTGCTGTTGCTGAAATGGTTTACTATGGCTTCTGGTACGCAGCCAAGATGGACGCGTTATTGGCTTTCATCAAGAAGGCCCAAGAGGTGGTCTGTGGGCAAGTGACACTGAAACTGTACAAGGGAAACATTATCCTTTGCGGACGCAGCAGCGAACTAAGCCTATACGATGAAGGCATCGCCACAATGGAAGGCGGCGGTTCTTACAACCAAAATGACGCCGAAGGCTTCCTACGGATCCAAGGGTTGCCGATTCGTGTGCAAGGCCGAGTGACACCGCGCCAGTATTGATTCGACCATTGACCAAGCCTTTAGTCAGGCAAGTTCAATCCAAAGCTGACCGAGCCACCTGCTGGTAGATAAAATAAGAAAGCCTGCTCAACTAAGCTGAGCAGGCTTTACTTTGTCCCAGGAAGTCATTTTTGACTAGCGACTGTTTTTCCGTGACCGATGCCAAAGCTAGTTGTTTAGCAAAGCATCCACGTCTTTGGCCAATCGATCGACGGGCACACCAACGTGAACGACCGTTCCATCGCGATTTAGCAATATGCGATAAGGTGTGTGATCGGCGACCGCAGATTGAGCAAATTTTGACTTGTAGCCAGGCTGGGACGGTTCCGAGGAACGAACAACAGCCCATCGCGGAGGGGTGTCGCCGAAGAATGCCTTCGCCGCATTAGGATCTTCGTCCATACTGAAACCAAACATCATCAACCCACGTGGACGCCATTGTTCGTACATTTTGGTTTCATACTGCAATTGCTGGCGATCAGCAGGGGTGGCAGACGCCGTCCAGAATGTTAGCAGCACAGGCTTGCCGGCAATCAGTGACTTGTCGAAAGGATTTCCTTCCGCGTCCACGATGCCAACAATTTCAAATGGTTTGCCAACCAGCCCCATTCGTTTTCGAATCAGCGACAGAGACGATAGAACTTCATTCCGAGCATTATCATCAGGCAATTTTCTAAACGCCTCTTCCAACTGGGCGGCAACCGAGTCCACCGATCGGTAGCACGCTTGTTGTTCGAAGAATTGCAACCAACGCGTCATTTCGTTGTACAACGCGGTCGTGGTGCCACTGCTAATTATTTTGGCCACGCCTTCGGTCAATGCAGGCAGGTTCTTCTCTTCGTTGACCACTTGGGCTGCAATCAATTTGTCCAAACTAACTTCGGCCATCGCAACCTGCGCGGCTAACGAATCTGCAACGCCAATCATTTCGACAACTTTGCTTTGGCGAAAATCGTCACGCAGCATCGACAACAACTCAATTGCCTGGTCTCGTTTGCCGCGAACAAATAACGTGGAAGCCGCAGCGGCTAACTCTCCCCCTAATTCGAAATCATCGAAATGATCTTTGGTATAGTCATGCAATTTATCGACCAACGGAGTAATCCCGACCGATGGATCGCGAAAAAAGTGTCGCAGGTAGGAACTGGTCAGTCCAAGAATTCCCATCTTCTGGAATTCGGGTTCCGCCATGACAAGTAGTTCATCGCAAAATTCGCCCAGCTTTTCGCGAGCTCCCTCGACTCGAGTGCCATCCAACCAAGTCAAGGAATCGATCCGATTCTTGATCCCTAAGATTCGAAAATCGTACGACGGATTCGCCTGCAACAAGAGCTGTGCTTTTTCTGCACGCTCTTCTTGGATATTCTTGAACTCCAATTTCGTTTGTGCATCGAGTTGCATTTTTTGAAGGTCGTTTAATCTCGCCAATAGCAAGTTAACATCGGTACTGTTGCCAGCCCCTGCAAGCGGCGGTTTTGTGCGATCTTGATTGACCTTCGCATCCACAGCAGCTGAATTTCCTAATCCAGCGGCGGCGGCTTCGACGCCTGCAGTTTCTGCACTGCTTGAAACATTACTGCCAGGGTCAGCACTCGCTACGTCACCTTTGCTTGCCAATGGGTTTGCAGAATCGACTAACGCGTTACTGCTTGGTGCACCCGAGTTGCCGATTGACGCCTTCCCTAACAAATCATCAAATGTCGACGACAGTAGTTCGACCTCATCCGATGAAGCGTCTTTGGTTGGGCTTTCCCGCCCCGAAACATCGGCCGCTGTTTTCGATTTTTCCTTCGAATCACTGGAACAACCGATTGCCCCTGCAAGCGAACCCAGTATCACGGTTCCCACTGCGGCATAAAAGAATCTATAATTTCGCATCGGTTCACAGAATCCAAAAAGCTAAAAAGCCACCAGTAAGTCCCGCCTTCATCGTTGCCCCCAACCCGGCACGCCTGAACCGAATTAGAATTCGTCCAACAGGATGACCGCTTTTAAATTATAGACAAGCGGAACCGGATTCCTGCCGCCAAATGCCGACGTGACCTTAAGAAAATGGATCGGTTACTTTTAGGTTACGGCCCATAGATCAATCGTCAGTGAACCGTTTGGGCAACAAGTTAGACTCGGATATTGTAAAAATAACCGCCGCTTTCCATCCACCCATACTCGTTGCATCGTGACCAATTCACTTGCAAACTGACCGCAATAAACTCATCTTGGCACGGCAAGAGACAGCGATAATTATTGTAGGGCAGCGGGGTCTGGTGATAAAAATCCAAGCCTCGATAAGTAAGATATCTTCCAATCACGGCGGTACTCAACTCTGTCCTCAGGACGCCGCATGAATCGATTGGAGTTAGCTGGATTGGAGACGGAAACGCCATTCGACTGTCGATTCGACGTTCCAAGTTTAGGGGCTCATGTTTGGCGTGGGACAACACTAATTTCACAACCGCCTTCAGTCGCTGGGCAGTTGTCTGCGGGACCGGCACTTCGGCGATTCCGGCACTCGCTTGAGGCAACGAAGTCAAGACCGCTGAACCGTCACGATTATCGTTAAGCAAATGATCTAGCACAGCATAAACCTTTAAGCAGATTGGGCGGGAGGGATTTACCGCAGCATCCTCAAAGTTCGACCGACTCGGCATTTGGACCCGCTAGGGAGCGATGCTGGGATGCGGGAACTTTGGGCGATTGAGGAGCCGGTTGGGGAATTCGTTGTTCAATTTAGGCGCGAGTGAATTCGGGACGGGTGCCGATTTGGCGGCCAGACGCAAAATAAGGGCGGCGGCGGGGTGGGATAAGGCAGCAGAAACTTATGCCAAGAAGTCGACTAGTCAAACAAGTTGTTCAGAATTCCACCGGGTTTGAAAAGTCTCCCGATTGCAAATGAAAAATACTTAGTTTCCGGTTTTCGTTGGACTGGATTTGTTGCGTTATGGCAACGTGCGGGCATGATTCGGCCATTTTTTCAACATTTGAACAAGATTGCCATCAACGGGGCACCCCTATTGCCGGTGTTCACGAGCGATGGCAGCCCAAGCCACAGTTGAGCCAAAATAAGCTACGATAAAGTGGGTTAGAAGTGTGTAAATCCTAGCGCCGTCTCATTGACGACTCGCGATAGAGTCACGATTGTTAGTCACTATTTTGACCGGACAATTAACTAGGCTTAGCGGCCGCATTGGGCCGGACGCTTGACGCATTGCTTCCCAAGACGCACACCCCAATATTGCTTGCGATTGAATGCCGGACAGGGATAACTGCTGGACACCAACATTCGATAGACATTGAAATTCCAAACCACGCCCAGCTCGACATGGTTGTTGGGCAAGTTCCAATGGAATTGGGCGATTTCAAATACAACAAAGGCCAATACCTAAAATGTTTCGCACTCACAATTTCCAGCTTCGCGTTAGACCGATCCTATCGTGTTTGATCGGCACGTCCACGGTAATCCTGTCGTCATACCAATCGAACCAAACGTTTGGGCTCCAAACTGCGACCGCAACAGCCACTATCCAACAGAGCGAATTGGCCCAACAGAGCGAATTGGCCCAACAGAGCGAATTGGCCCAACAGAGCGAATCGGCGGCTACCCCTTTGGATTCGACGGTCTCCGATGCGTTGACGTTGATCACCGAGGAATCGGTTCGGTCGACGGTATCTTTTCTGGCCAGCGACGAACTGGAGGGACGCGCTACGTTGTCGCCCGGCTTCGAAAAAGCGGCCGATTATGTTGCCCAGCGATTTAAAAAGGCCGGACTCAAACCTGTTGCCGAAGATAGTTATTTTCACTCGACTATGATCGACACCACTCAGGCGCCCTCGCAAGGCGTAACCATCCAAGATAGTGATGGGAAAGAAATTAAGCACTTGGGCTTACTTAGTGGTGGGCGGAGTGAATTCAACGGAAAATTGACAGTTCAAACCGCAGGCCTTCGAGACGATTTTTCGGCGGCGAAATTCGAAGGCGCAATCCTGCTCCAGGCTCAATCGGACGCCCGTGGCCGGCGCGTGCTTAATTCACTGGTTCGCGCCAGCAATTTGATGCAGGCCGCCGGTGCGAAGGTGTTAATCCTGCAGGTCAGCCCTGACAATGACCTAATCGAAAGCGCCACCAGTATGCAACTGGCCCCTAACTTGGCTGATGAACGATTGCAATTCTCGATTCCTGTGCTGTTGATTCCAGAATCGACTCAACTGAAAGAAGGAAGCCAGATCACGGTCAACTTGCCAGCTCAGATCAGGCAACAGAGTGCCGCGAGAAACGTGGTGGCAGTACTTCCAGGCAGTGACCCCGAATTGTCTAAGCAGTTTGTTCTATTTTCTGCTCACTTGGATCACCTGCCACCCGGTAGCACCGGCGAAGATCGCATTTACAACGGGGCTGACGATAACGCGTCAGGAGTCACAGCGGTGCTGACCCTGGCCGACGCGTTCGGAGCCCTGAAGGTCGCGCCCAAACGTAGCGTGGTGTTTATGACGTTTTGGGGTGAAGAGCGAGGCCTGCTGGGGTCGCGGCAATTTGCCAAAACGCCGTCAATTGCGTTGGACAAGATCGTGGGTAACATCAACATCGAAATGATTGGTCGACCAGAACCTGGAGCCACCGGGAAAATCTGGGTGACCGGATGGGAGAAGTCGGACTTAGGTCCGCTGATGAGCCAAGCTTCGCAAGCGGTTGGCGTCACGATTTTCGAACATCCAAAATTCAGTTCGATGCTCTATGGGCAAAGCGATAACTTCTCGTTTGCGGAAAAGGGAGTGGTCGCACATAGCTTTTCAGCAGGCTCGCTTCATGCCGATTACCACCAACCCAATGACGAATGGGACCGTCTGGACATTCCGCACATGACGTTGGTAATCAAAGGACTATTCGCTGGCAGCATGCCATTGGCACAAGGCGAGGTCACTCCTGCTGCAGGGGCCAAGGCCAATCAAAGATAAGAAAAGAAGCTGGGAAACCGCGACAGAATCGGCTCAACTTCAAACGGCTGGAGGAACTGAATCCTTCAAGCCGTTTTTTCGTTCCAACAACAGGAGTGTCCAGCGATTCGGTTTCGCGACTTAGATATGCTTCACTCACTGCACGCTCTGCCGCACCGCTACCCAACGTTCCACTCTCGGGCACAGTCGGGGCCCCAAATTGCGACTTAATTACTGCAGCAGTCCCAGAAAACTGGCTCGGATTTCAGGTACCGTCAAAGGCCAGTCGCCAAGGGACATATGAGTTCGACGCCATCCAATCAGCGGCGATTCGGTAGAAAAAAACTGGTCAACAGCGTTAGCAAGCCCGTGCCAGTCGTAATTGCGTAGCCTAAAAACCATTTCCAATAACCATCACGTTCATCTTTAATGAACCGAAACCCTGTTGGCTGCCACGGCCCCAAGTCGACCTGAAGTGCCTTCTTCCATTCCCCCCACAACCTTGATTCATCCATCATACCGGCTGCCGCTTGAAAAGGTTCAATCACGGTAAAGTCTGTCTCGCCACCCACCGCGTCGTTCATTTCATTAAGTTTGGCAGTCCGCAACGAGTACTCATAGAAACAGGTTCCGCCGCCAATCAGCCCCATCGACAGTACGACGAAACCGAACGCGAAGACCGACCCTTGAAATGCGGACCATTGCTTCTTTTGTTTTAACTTACCGCTGGTACCAGATTGAACTGCCTGCAAATTCCGAATCGTGCCCAGCTTGGGAGCCATTTGTTGATTCCCACAATCGGGGCAGGCAACCTCTCGCCCAGCCTGAGTGGTGGAAATTTGGATAATCTTCTTGCAACTTTCGCACGGCAGTTGGAATAGGCTCATTAATTCAAACTCAGAAAACTGGAGTAACTTGCGGGGCTGAAAGGCCTTGGGAAACCAAAGACCCAGGCAAATAGTTTAGCCGAAACTTGCTTGATTGACTTGCAGCAATCGCCTGTCCCAAGTGTCACTTGCTTGTAGCAGACAACGACAACTATTTCCTGAACCAAACCAAATCCACGAATGCACTGGGCAATCGCCGGTGTTTGAAGGGGAAGTCGACCTGCCTTTACCGTGAGCCATGTTTCCATAATTTCTTTTTGCTGGCCCGTTTGAGTCGGCTTTTGACGTCCGAACATGACGAAGGTCACCCTATTCTAAAACACTACGGTGGGGAGTCCCGCCCACGATCGCTCACATTGACAGACAAATAAATATTTAAATTCTGCATAAAGTAGCCTCGGTCACAGGCCACGGTGCCTAGACCCTCGTTAACGTTTCGTTAAAATTATAGGGCAACGTGACGTCGACGTTTCTCAATTAGGTAACCAAAATAGTTTGTAGAAACCGAAACACTCGACAACCATTGAAGAATCCAAACACACACCCCTTTGACTCCCCCAGATCCCTCCTTCGCCAGATAGACGCCGCAGATTTGTAGCACATGCCCAACGGCAAGCTTGCAAGTACCCGCCGGCTGAACAGATTTTCCATTTGAAACGTTCCGGTCATCAATCGAATTAACTTAGTTTACGTGAGATTGTTGAACCGAAATTGCTGGATGATGGCCCAATGGATAGTGGATCAGCGAATTTTAAGAGGGCAGGGTGTTGTTTGTTTGCGAATCTTCTGTGTCGCTCCCTAGTTTTTTTTTCGATTTCTAACCATGACCTACCTTTGATTTACTTGGCCTCTAGATTGATTTGTTTTGTTTCCTGCGATTGCCTGAAGTAATTTTTCTGGCTATTCGTGATTGCCTGTTGTTGATTTGATTTCGATTGAAAGTGCAAACCCTATCTTGGCAAGACTTGCGGCCGTTTGTGGCAGAGAACGATTCGAAAATCGAATTAGTCACCTTTGTACCGAACGGTTTCCCCCTTAGAGCATCTTGGCCATAGAACCCCTTCAATAATGGGGCACGTTCATCTTCGATCACCAATTGAATCAGGCGTTACTGGCCAAATGATACAGGCCAAATGATACAGGCCAAACTTTCCGGACTGGGGTGGTTAGCTGACTTGAAACGGTGTGCTTGCCAATCCCAAGGAGATAGCCTCGGAGGGAAATAACGCCCGACGCAATCCCGTGGGTTGGTGGAAAAGAGTTGCCAGTGGCCGAAAGGCTTTGGCTGGATGCGACAGATGTTGGTCGAACCCGAATTTCAGTCGAACCCGAATTTCAGTCGAACCCGAATTTCAGTCGAACCCGAATTTCAGTCGAACCTTGGGCAAACCGAAGTGAACCTTGTTGCGAATTGGGACGTACTGGTCGTAGGAACTTGATCGTGCTGACATGACGGTGATTACCACCAGTCACCCTCAGCGGCAGGAATTACATCGGTTGCAAATCGAAATTGCGATGCTCCTCCTTTTTCAAAGGTGGTCGAACTTTTTCAAAGGTGGTCGGAAACTTTGGGGTCGGTGGATCGAGGTTGGACCCCGCGTCACCTTACAACTACGAAGGGTCACCTTACAACTACGAAGGGTCACCTTACAACTACGAAGGGTCACCTTACAACTACGAAGGGTCACCAAAACATCAGGAGTGTTGCGTAAAAACCACGGTGTGCGAATTTTCCTGGCGGGAAAGGCAACGTGTCGCTGAGAAACTGGTTCGATTTACGGGTTTGCTTGGGATTAAACGTCCGTTAGTTGGGGATTGCAACTACAGTAGGCAGTCCGCTCTGCAAAATGCGGGGTTTTGATGGCTGAAGGCGTTTAAGTGATCCGCGACCCGCTTGCTAGAAATTAGTTGTTGGAAAAAATAGATCGCCAAGGGATTCAGGATTGTCTTGATTCCCAGCGGCTTGCCGAAGACCAAAACCATTAAAGACTATGACCATTAAAGACTATGCGGCAAACAGGTAAGATGGCGAACTTTTAAAGACCCTAAAGATAGCCGTTCCCGATAGGGGCAACCCTACATTTTAAACAATCGTTCAGGCCTTAGTGGTGGCGAACAATTGTTTCTAAACTGTGTTGGGCGAAGATTGAAAAGAAGTTAGGAGAATTGAAGAGGCAAAGTTTATCTCAGCCGGAAAGTTTTGTCAGACGTCAAGAGTTCACTGTCCATAATCTTTTAGCAAAATTGGCGAATCGCATGCGTTGCACTGAAATGGTGTTAGAGTTGGTTTGTGCCTCGAAAGTGCTATCAGCAAACTTGCTATCACTTTCGCATGGCTCGGCTGACGGATAGTTGATTAAGACGGTGGGTAACACAACACCAAACATGGGTTAGCTCTCAAAGACATGGGGTCACGCCCAAAGAATTGGCTAACGCCTAAATTGGGTACACGGTCAATTGGGTTCACGGTCAATTGGGTTCACGGTCAATTGGGTTCACGGTCGGGCAAGATTTGAAACACTGATAGAAAAGAAGTTAGATCGCGGTTTCTGGAGTGCGGACCTCAGAGACTGTGGATTTCAAAGATACGGCGTTCAAGAACGAACCCATTTTGAAATCAAGCATTTATATTCATAAAAAGGCCTGGGGTTAGATTTCAACCTGATTGAATCTGAAACCGGTCTAGAACAAATAAGCAGATCGCAGGAGTACGTACCTTGTACGATGCATTGTTAGAAGATTTTGAAGACGACGGCACCCGGACTCGCGTGGATGCCTCGCCGTTTGATGATTCAGTTGCAGATGTCGATGTTGATGACACTGATCTGGCTGTTGAAGATAACACTGCTGCCGATGAGCTAAGTTACGCCAGTGCCGACAAACTGCTTGAGGGATTTGAAGACGACGAAACATGGTCGGACGATCCTGTTCGTATGTACTTGACTCAAATGGGTGAAATTCCTTTGTTGACTCGTCAGCAGGAAATCACCTTAGCCAAACGCATCGAAACTTCGCGTCGCAAGTTCCGAACTAAGTTATTAGAATGTGATTACGTCATTCAAATGGCATTCACCACTTTGAAGCGAGTTCACGAAGGCGAATTGCCCTTTGACCGCACGATTCAAGTGTCAGTGACCGATCGCTTGGAAAAAGAGCAAATCTTGGGTCGCTTGCCACGCAATTTGAAGACGCTTGACATCTTATTAAAGAAGAATCGTCACGACTTCATGACGGCGTTGAACCGTCGCGAACCCAAGGCCAAGCGTAAGCAAGCCTGGACGAATCTATCGCGTCGTCGCCGACGTGCGGTTCGTCTGATCGAAGAATTGGGACTTCGAACCCAACGCATCGAAAACATGATCGCTCCGGTGGAACATTTCGCTCGACGCGTCGGTGAACTGCGCAACCAGATCATCCAATCGAAGCAGAATCGCCGTCCGGTCAGCGAACGCATTCCGTTGCTTCAAGAGTATCGCAACATCCTAACCGCGGTGCAGGAATCTGCGGTCAGCTTGCAAAACCGAGTTGAATTTATTCGCGACATTTATTCCGAATATCAACAAGCGAAGCGAGAATTATCCGAAGGTAACTTGCGTTTGGTGGTTTCGATTGCCAAAAAGTATCGTAACCGCGGTCTAAGTTTCCTGGACTTGATCCAAGAAGGTAATGCAGGTTTGATGCGAGCGGTCGACAAGTTCGAATATCGCCGTGGTTTCAAGTTCTGCACTTATGCGACGTGGTGGATTCGCCAAGCGATCACTCGGGCGGTTGCCGATCAAAGCCGGACGATTCGAATTCCCGTCCACATGGTCGAGACGATGTCGCGTGTTCGCACGGTTTCTCGCAAACTTTTGCAAGAACTGGGTCGCGAACCTACGATCGAAGAAGTGGCAAGACGTGCCGAAGTCACAGTCGAAGAAGCTCGTCGAGTCTTGGCGATGAACCGCTATCCAATCAGCTTGGATCGTCCGGTAGGCAACAGCGAAGACAGCCAATTTGGTGACTTGCTGCCCGATGCATCGGTCGAAGCGCCCGCAACCGGAGCGGCTCAAGAGATGCTACGTGGTCGAATTGACCGAGTCCTCAAGAGTCTATCCTACCGCGAACGTGAAATCATAAAGTTGCGTTACGGTTTGGGCGACGGCTACAGCTACACGCTGGAAGAAGTCGGCCACATTTTCAAAGTGACTCGTGAACGTATTCGGCAAATTGAAGCCAAAGCGGTTCGCAAACTGCAACAGCCAAGCCGAAGCCAAGATTTGGTTGGATTCTTGGATTAGTCAGTGGCAGACGCCGTAGCGAACCTGGCCCAGGCCGAATCGGAACTAGAAACGGCTCGAACGCCGATACGAATTTTAAAAGACACCCTGAATCACTAGGGTGTCTTTTTTTATGCAGTGATCTTTTGAATCTGGAAATCACTGGTTTGACAACACTCAAAACCGGTCGCCAGCACTTACGCAGCTTTCTTTAATTCATCCCGGCCCGCATCAACGGATCTTCCAGTGGCCGTTGACAACAACGGCCGACTGAAGCGGCGTTCATCACTTTGGGACCCCACCTTTGTCAGCCGGTAGTACAGATTTTCAATCTTGTTGAACTGGGTTTCTGGGTCGAACTTCTGTTGCGTTACTTCCATGGCCCTAGCGCCCAACCTTTGGCACAAATCAGGGTCCTGCAGCAACCGACAAATATTCTGTACCAGCAGGTCGACCCGTGCGGGTTTAATTAACAGTCCCGTATTTTGGTGTTCGATAATTTCAGAAATACCACCCACGTCAGTGGCAACGATCGGACGTCCGGCGACCATCGCCTCGATCAATGTTAGCGGTAAACTCTCCCTGAGCGATGCACAAACATAAACATCGAAGGCCCGCATCACATTTTCAATATCACCGCGATAACCGGCCCAGCAAACCCGCTGTTCAATTCCCAAACGAATCGCCATTTGCTGCATTTTTTTCACATAGCTCTCCCGATTGTTCCCCACAATAACCAGGCGAGCGGCAGGATCCAGTTTGGCGATTTCGTAAAACGCATCCATCAAATACTGATGCCCCTTGGCATGTGAAATTTCGCCAACAACTCCGATCAACTTCGACGGTGACTTAGGATCACGATCGCCAAACTGCCGACGAATTTTCTGAATTCCCTGATAGGAAATCGGCCGGTCTGATTGCCGAACTGGACAATATAGAGTGTCAATCTTCGACTTGGAAACAAAATTTAGACCGCGTTGAAAACGTTCGGTTGACCGACTGGTTGAAATCACAAAATTGTTCAATGGCCAATGCAATTGAATTTTCTGGCAATGAGCGGTCGCGACACAAGGAACATTGCACCAATACCTTAACAGCACCCCCATCGTATGCGCACGACTCATGTGGGTATGCAGAATATCCACTTCCCTGTTGACGACCTCGCGGCCCAGTCGCAAAATCTCCGTGGGAGGAAACCGATGCTGGTTTGACAAAATTAGATCGAACCGCCCGGACTTGGCTTGATCGGCAATCCAACTTCCCGGCCTGGCAACGATCGTCACGCGATGTCCCATCTGAGTTAGTTGTTTTGACAACTCGAACGCGTGCACACTCGGGCCACTGGTTGTGACCGCTGAGACCAGTTGCATCACATGCAACTGCAGACGCACATGGCCGACCGTGACTGGGGTAACGATTTCCGAGAATTCAGACATTGCTTTCACTCGATTGCATTCGTTGGATTGGACCGCAAATGTAAGAACCCCAAAGGGCGAGGGATTGGACCTGACGTGCAGCGAACCAAACCGGGCCGAAGTGCTGCAATACCGAGGCTTATTTGGGCGACTGATTTGCCGGGTGAAGCGTCGTGCGACCATCGTTCGTCTTTTGCAACCGAGGCAAAGCCGGTCTCAGTGTCGCCGGTCTCAGTGTCGCCGGGCCTTGTGTCGCTGGGAAACCAGCATTTTTCAACTCGCCTTGCGACACCGATCGCTTAATCATAGGCAAAGCCATTGGAACTGGACTGATCGTGCCGGGACTCAACGGGCCGGGATTTATAGTGCCGGGCAACACCGCCTGTGGGAGCACGGCCTGACCAACTGGCCTTAGCCCGATCGGCGGCAGCGGTGTTTGCGACAGAACCGCTTTTTCTAGCTCCGCGTTTTCTGGCAATGGCAACCTGTTTTGCGGAGCAGGCAAAGGCCCAAAGGACGGTGCTGGTTTGGGCAACTCCACGACCTTCGGGTTTACCACTGGAAGTAGTGGCCATCGCGTAGACTGGCTACTTGGTTGCAACCCCATTTGGCCGTTAGGAAGCCCCTGACTTAACGGATTCATGCCGGCGTTAGGGTCGCTGTGACTGATTGCCTCGCCCTGAGGAACTTCGCCATGAAAATGCTGATTGAACGCGTTGGGATCATGCGGTCTTCGCGGGTCGACTTCGGGTGTCATCGAAAAGGAACTAAAATCACCATTGATGTTGCTGGGTGATACTGATACACCAAGCTGCGAAGGGACGTCTTGATTGGCGCCCGCCATCACCACTTTTGATTCTGCGATTTCGAATGGCGAATCACTTTGCGTGCGAAAAACCCATGCCGTTAAGCTTGCGTATTCTTCGGACTGCGGCGGTAACGGAGGCGACAACAGACCACCATGCGACTGGGACAAGATTGCCAACAAATCGCTGTTTCCTGGGTTTTTTCGATTGATCAGCGATAGAACTTGCTGCAAATTTTCTCGCAATTGACTTACGGTTGCCTTTTCAGGCGACGAGGGAATATCCAGATGAAATCCCGAAGCTAATTTCAATCGTTCGTTGTCTGGATAGTGGCACCCCGCACAAGCCTGCAAGACCACACCATGAATCGACTTCGCAAAACCGTCAACCACGCTCTGGTTTAAGCTTGTGTTGATCTGCTGCTGAACACTTGGATCATTCTTGAATCCAGCCCGATCATAGAATGAAAAGACCGAATTGACCAACGCTTTCGAGGAGGGACTAGCCGTCAATTCGCTTTGCGCTAAAGAAAAACGGGCGTCCGCGGCATTGGCAACCGGCAAAACACCGGACGTTGGGTCATCCCTAAGATGGGCCGCTTGCCGCTGCGAATTCGTTTGAATTTCTGCACCCTCAATCGAAGGAATTGTGCTAAGCACACCCACCTTATTGGGCTGGAAACCATTAGCTGCCCCCAACGGCAAGGGCGACAAACCATCGACGGGTTTGTTTGGAAATAGCACACCGTTAATCGATGCTTGCTGGCCCAAATTTTGGCGGGCAGGAAAACCGCTTGTTTGTGGGACAAGTGGTCCTGCATTTGCTAACTGGGACGTTGGCTGCCCCGGCCCCGGAACTCCCATTGATGAAACGCCCAGCGGCGACAAACTACTTTGAAATTGTCGCTGCAAGCTTTCAATCAACTTTGGTGCAGCCTTGACTTCTCTCAGCCAGATCAATTCACTCTTGGCTTGTTCGAACAATTCATGCTTCAGGCACCATCGAACCAAATTGGCGTGCCCTGCGATGTCACCACTTGAAATTCGCTGACTGCGAAAATAATAGATGTCATTCATCGAATCAGCCACCAATGCGACCTGATAATTTTCGAAATGGACAGTGGTTTGCGCATCCACTTTCACTCGCCATTTCGCTTGCTGCTTCTCAACGATACCTTGAAATGTTGAACCGTTATGCAACATCAAAACCCGTTGAGTGGTCACATCACCAAACGAAACATCAGAAGTCGGCTTCACAAGTTCATCGGCTTGCGATTTTTCGCGCAACGGCACCTGTGGCGCCGCTGACACAGCCGCTGCTTGCCAGCCCAGCATAACCGCCAGCAAGGCGGAAACGATCCGCAAACGCCCCGCGGATTGACCGTCGCAGAAACGGGCAACCTGTGGTCGCATGTTCACCCAACGCCTCTTCGGCCCGGTGACACTACAGAGGGTTGCATCAAGTTCTTGCTGCAGCGGAAACTTTATATATGCTTCACCTGCACCGCAGACTGGGCGAAGGGAAGCAGCTGAATTTGCATTCACTTTGTCGTAAGATAGGACGGACATTCCACGACTCTCAGAGCGGTAAGGACACCAAAACATTTAGCCATTGCAACCATCTAAATTCCCCGGAAACGCTAGTTCGCCAGAGGCTGTACCGCTGATCAATAGAGATTTTCCTGATTCCGGTCAAGGTAAATTCGCCAATCTGGACATCGACAACCAAGCGTTACCTCCTGATTTGATGGGTTAACAGGAGCCCGAACCGCTTAATTTTCTGGTTTTCGATTGAAGAATCGGGCCCCTGGACCGAATGTGGACCGTGAAGTAGGTTCCCAATCGCCTTGGGATCGTTTTGATAAAGCAAACAACGTTTTTGAAATGAGACAGCATATGAAATGGTTAATGCCAGCACTACTACTTGGTTTGATGCCTCTAAGTGGTTGCGACTTCCAAATGGAGGTCGGATCTGGCGTCTCAAAATCTGAAACTCGCAAGTTAGACGATTTCCAATCGGTGTCCCTGTTAGGATCTGGCGAATTCGAGATCGTCTTGGACAACGATCATGCGGTCGACCTAACCTTTGATGACAACTTATTACCGTTCGTGTCCTGCGAAGTAAGCGGTGGACAATTGACGCTAAAACCTGATGTCGGCTTCAATTCTTCAATGGGGTTATCAGGAACGATTCACGCCAAGTCTGTCAACAAAATCAAAGTCACGGGTTCGGGTGAACTAAAGCTAAATGGCTTTGATGGCGAAGACTTAAGCATTTCAGTCACAGGATCCGGCGATTGCAAGATCTCTGGCCAGGTGGGCACGCTGACTGCCACGGTAACCGGATCTGGGCACATCGACACCTCGGAATTGGCCTCGCAGCAGGTAACCGTGCGAATCGTGGGCAGCGGAGACGTCAATGTCCATGCCGATGATTCGCTAAAGGCTTCGATCACTGGCAGCGGTAAAATCCACTATTCGGGCGAAGCCAAAGTAGACAAAAGCGTTACCGGCAGCGGTGACGTTGAAAAAGTAGCCAGCAAGAAGAAGCCGTCGGTACCAGACACCTCCCAGACTGACGGAGAATCCCAAACCGAAACCCAAGAAACGGGCGATGACCAATAGCAAGCAAACGGTATTGTAAAAGCCGGCCGCGATCAGCACGACAGGTACGTCGACTACCCCTACCAAAAACAAGGGCGAGTGAATCTCAATTCGCTCGCCCTTGTTTCGTGACCGCCCTCACAGCAACTCCCTCAGCAGGGGCGAACGGTGGACAACACCAGACGAGTCCAGGAGGCGGATGTGAGCAGTTCAATTTAATCAGTCTTATGACTGCCGATGGTGGTCGCACCTATCGTGCAAATCAAACCGGATTCGACTGCCAAAGCAACACAAATCCGCATAAAATCAATTTGCCAGCACCCTCCTGAGTATGCCTATCACTAGTCAACCTTCGCAGAAATCCTGCCAGGTGCTTGGGTTAGAAACTTGCGACGGCTGATCGCTTGTGTTACAAAATGACGGCTATTTAGACAGGCGATTCAACTTAAAGATAGGCAGGAAAGACAATGGATCTTGAAGACTCCTTGATGCAAATTTCGGCTCGAATTCCGAAACAGATTGAGCATTTAAAAACGGAAGAGGCAACCAAGGCTGCTTTGGTCATGCCGTTCATCAACGCGTTGGGATACAACGTGTTCGATCCAACAGAAGTCGTTCCGGAATTCATCGCAGATGTGGGCGTCAAGAAAGGCGAGAAGGTGGACTACGTCATCATGCACGATGGCAAACCTGCAATTTTAATCGAATGCAAACATGCAGGTGGGACACTCAATCTGGAAAATGCTTCCCAATTGTTTCGCTATTTTTCTGTGACCGCCGCTCGCTTCGGAATGTGTCAATGACTTTGAGACAACATATTTTTGTAATTAGTGTGTGGTGTTGCATACGCTCGGGGGCCAGCCCCCGAACCCCCGGGATTTTCCAGGTATGGCTCAGGTGTTCAA
>Ga0105050_10002176_pt1 | contig 28453 bp, 25 predicted proteins | sample FRY01_FD_78088 | JGI IMG/M metagenome (GOLD analysis project Ga0105050, IMG submission 78088) | Freshwater microbial communities from Lake Fryxell liftoff mats and glacier meltwater in Antarctica - FRY-01 | ecosystem: Environmental > Aquatic > Freshwater > Ice > Glacier meltwater ...
AAGCTTTAAGACAGTCATATATATTAATTATGACTCTTTTACCTCAGCAAATTGCCTATACTGAAATTATAAATTTTATATGCAATTTAAACTGTTTTTTTTCTTAAGCACGGCAGCGGTCATTGTATCATTGCATTCATTTTCAATGAAGCAATTAAAGTACCCATTAAAATTAGCTATTTTAGACACAACTAAGAGTTATTTGTTTCTTTACGGCGAATATATTTTAAAAGAGAAAATCTTCAGTGCCACGCTATTCAGCAATCAGAGAATGCAGAAATCATAAGTTTAGAAGGATTACATTACAAATATAATAGCGCATGGAATTATTTTCATTTGTTAGATCCCAAGGCTTTGAGGGCCCAATCAACAATGCCTTCCTATCCTTTTTTATCAAAAACTGTTTTTGAAAAAGACTCTATTATAAAATATATTGGAAAAATGTCCATTAAAGAGTTGGAAAAATTAATAACTTTTGATTTAGATTCATACAACATTGAGGTAAAATTAAACGCAGAAATTGTTGCTCTAATCCAATATTTAAATAATATACCTGAGGGTGATGTTTTAAAAAATATTAGGTTGAACGGAATTGAACTTATGGAAATAGAAAAGAAGAAGGAAGATAGTTTCTGGAAAAATTCTGAACAATTAATTAAAAATATCCTAAATGATAAGACGGGTGCAATCAGCGGGAAAGCTATTTGTATGTTAAAGTGTTCAATTTGTCATGGAGAACATGGTGAAGGGAAGAACGGCCCGAACTTGACTGACAATTATTGGTTAAATGGAAGCGACGATAGCAGTATAGTTAATACAATTGTTAATGGAGTCCCAGATAAAGGAATGATATCCTGAAAGCATATGTTAACACCTATTCAAGTTGGGAAATTAGCAGGTTATATTAAATCCATAAAAGGGACAAATCCAATTAATGCAAAAGCACAACAAGGGAAAAGAGAATAGCCAAAGTTCTATAACCAGATAGTAAAAGATGGCAATTTACGGTAGCATCCCTTTATATTATGAGGTTCAATTGACAGGATATTTGGTCGATTTAAAGATATTGGCCCAACGTTATTTCAGCTTATGTATCCTTTAAAATGTTTGGTTTTATCCTAGATATTTTTTTCAAACAACATCCAGCAAAAGTGCACTTGGAATTATTTAAAGTTCGGTTTCAACTGCGTTTGTGCAGCTACATAACAAAAGAAAACTAGGCGTTTACAAAGGATAAGTTTTACTCCTAAATTGGTATGGTCAAATTGCGGGTTGTAGTTTATATAGAACTTAATTAGGCGTGCCATTCGCGCAAGGTTGTTGAAAAAACGGACGCATACTAGCAAACACGATTTTTGAGAATCGCTTAAAATTTAAAAAGCCCGTAAAAAACGGGCTTTTTAAATAATTCATATTCTATCTTTTACCAGCGTTTTCCTTTGCCTTCTTTTTTCTTTGTGAAGGATTTTTCGGCAGGTTTGTGCGCTTTGGCTCCAGAGTCTCCGCGATTTTCGCCACTTCTTTTTTCGCCTCCGCCTCTGTTTTCGCTGCTACTTCTATATTCACCGCCTCCGCGATTGTCGTTGCTACCTCTATAACCGCCGCCGCCATTGCTTCCGCCGTATGATTTTTTCTCGCCACTTCTTTCCCAAGGTTTGCTTTCGCCGCGTGGTTTTTCGCCATGCCCGGATTTTTTGCGTTTGGTATATCCATCCGGTTCAAAGCCTTGCACTTCTATACGCACTTTACGACCTTGAAATTTTTGATCATTAATTGCTGCTAAAACTTTAGCTGTAGATGCAACATCTGCCTCCAAAAAACTGTGTGTTTTTTGAATCGCCAATTTGCCAAATTCTACATCACCCAAGCCACAATCGTTAAACCATTTTAACATGGATTTTTTATCCAAACCATCCAATTCACCTACAGATAAAAAGAATTTTTGAAATTGGCCTGTGCCACTATCTCTTCCTCCACGTTCCCTTCCACCTTTACCTGCAATTTCATTCATTTCTGAAGCTCCATCATAATAATCGATGAATTTCTTTAATTCTATGCTGGTAATTTTTTGAATCAATTGTTCTTTGGTGAAACTTTTTAATTCAGTATGAAACAAATCCAAATAAGGTTCAATGGCCTTTTCATCGGGGGTTTCCAATTTTAATTCTTCTAGGAAGTGCGAGAATTTGGATTTGATTACATCTTGTCCGCTAGGCACTTGTTGCAATGCAAATTGTGCTTTGGTTATTTTTTCAAGCCTGCGTATTTTATCCAAATCGCGGTTTCCAACCAAAGAAATAGAAATACCCTTCATTCCAGCGCGTGCAGTTCTGCCGCTTCTATGGGTATAAACTTCAAGCTCATTGGGCAAACTATAATTGATAACATGGGAAATGTTACTTACATCAATACCCCTTGCAGCCACATCTGTTGCAACCAGTACTTTTAAACTCTTGTTTCTAAAACGGCCCATTACTTTATCTCGCTGGGCTTGGCTTAGTTCGCCATGCAATGAATCTGCATTGTACCCATCATGGATTAATTTTTCTGCCAATTCTTGGCAAAGTTTACGGGTTTGAGCAAACAAAATACCATAAACATCTGGCAACGCGTCCAAAATTCTTTTTACACTTTCGTACTTGTTTTTTTCTTTTACCAAGTAATAATGGTGTTCAATATTTTCGTTGGACGTATTTCCAGCCAAACTCACCTCATGAGGCTCGTTCATGTAGTTTTTAGAAATTCTTCGAACTTCATTTGGCATAGTTGCGCTAAAAAGACAAGTTTGTCTTGTTGCCGGAGATTGTTCAAGGATGAAGTCAATGTCTTCCTTAAACCCCATGTTCAGCATTTCATCCGCTTCGTCTAACACCACCATGCGCAATTTGCTTAAATCAATGGCTTTTCTTTCCATCAAATCAATCAATCGGCCTGGTGTGGCAACTACGATGCCGGCGCCAGCTCTAATTTGGGCAATTTGTTCGCGAATGCCAGCACCACCATAAACGGGTACTACATTCACTTTGGGTTTGTGTTTTGCATATTGCACCAAATCACGGGCAATTTGCATGCAAAGTTCGCGCGTGGGGGCAAGCACCAATGCTTCGGTATGCCCTTTAAAGTGCATTTTCTGAATGAGGGGTAAACCAAAAGCGGCTGTTTTACCAGTACCAGTTTGGGCTAAGGCTACAAGATCACGTTCTCCTTCTAATAGAATGGGAATGGCTTTTTCTTGGATGGGGGTCGGGGTTTGAAAACCCAGATCTTCCAGGGCGGACAGGATTTCCTGATCCAACCCCAGTGAGGTGAATGTTGTCATTTCTTTTATTAAATTATTACCGAATGTCAGCAAAGGATCTGAATAACTGACATTTACGGTATTCAGAATAATTGCCGAAAGACGGTGCAAAGGTACGTATAATAATTATTAAAACCAATAGGGGTGCGGATTTGACCACTTTATTGCACTTCTAGGCCATCTTTCATCCAAAGAAATTCGCCAAAGTATACCGTCTTTTACCGAAATTTGCGCAATTTTTTATACTTTGAACACTATACCAAATACGATAATTTCCTACCTGCGCCTTAGTGGTTTGGAACCGTTTACCCTTACCAAAGAAACCAATTTTGTGAATATTGGTGAAAGAACCAATGTCTCTGGAAGTCGAAAATTCGCAAAACTGGTATTGGCAGGCGATTATAGCGCGGCATTGGACATTGCCAGACAACAGGTTGAAAATGGCGCCCAAGTAATTGATGTGAATATGGACGAAGGTATGCTTGATGGGGTATCTGCCATGACCACTTTTATAAACCTTATCGCTTCAGAACCAGACATTTGCAAAGTTCCAGTAATGATTGATAGCAGCAAATGGGATGTAATTGTTGCGGGTTTAAAATGTTTGCAAGGAAAGGGCATTGTGAATTCAATATCCCTGAAAGATGGTGAAGCAGAATTTATACAAAAAGCTAAGACCATAAAACTTTTCGGTGCGGCAGTTGTCGTTATGGCATTTGATGAAACAGGCCAAGCGGACAATTACCAAAGGCGCATAGAAATTTGCGAAAGATGCTATAAAATTTTAACAGAGATTGTACATTTTCCTGCATCAGATATCATTTTCGACCCTAATATTTTAACGGTTGCAACGGGTATGGATGAGCATAACAATTATGCCATAGATTTTATTGAAGCCACACGCTGGATTAAACAAAATTTACAAGGGGCTAAAGTAAGCGGAGGGGTGTCTAATATTTCTTTTTCTTTCCGTGGAAATGACGTGGTTAGAGAAGCCATGCACAGCGCATTCCTTTACCGGGCAATTGCCGCTGGTATGGATATGGGCATTGTAAATGCGGGTATGGTAGAAGTGTATGATGAAATTCCCAAAGATTTATTAGAACGCGTGGAAGATGTATTGTTAAATCGCAGGGGAGATTCTACCGAAAGATTGGTTCAATTTGCTGAAACCGTGAAAGGCAAAGTTGCCGAAGCAGTAGAAGAAGCAGAATGGAGAAAAGGCACAGTTGAAGAGAGGCTGTCGCATAGCTTGGTAAAAGGAATTACTGAATTTATTGATTTGGACACAGAAGAGGCAAGGGTAAAATTGGGGGAACCTATCAATGTAATTGAAGGGCCATTGATGGCGGGAATGAATGTGGTAGGAGACCTTTTTGGCAGCGGAAAAATGTTCTTACCGCAGGTGGTAAAAAGTGCCAGGGTTATGAAAAAGGCAGTGGCGTATTTACAACCGTTTTTGGAAGAATTGAAAACAGAAGGAAGCAGCAACAGCAACGGCAAAATTTTATTGGCTACCGTTAAAGGCGACGTGCATGATATTGGAAAAAACATTGTGGGTGTCGTGCTTGCATGTAACAATTATGAGATAGAGGATATTGGGGTTATGGTTCCAGTTGAACGCATTTTGGCAAGGGCAAAGGAATGGGGCGCTGATGTGATTGGGCTCAGTGGATTAATTACACCAAGTTTAGATGAAATGGTGCACGTTGCTTCAGAAATGGAACGCCTAGGATTTACTCTGCCATTGATTATAGGGGGTGCAACTACCAGCCGAATACATACCGCGGTTAAAGTAGCCCCTCATTATCATGGCCCAGTGGTGCACGTTTTGGATGCGAGTAGAAGCGTGCCCGTTGTAGGGAATTTATTAAGCGAAACACACAAAGCAGCATTTGCCATTAAAACCAAAGCAGAATATGCAAAACTGGCTGAGGACCATGCAAAACGCCAAACAGGCAAAGATATTTTGCCGTTTAGTGAAGCGAAAATAAATGCTGGAAAGTTTAGTTTTACCGAAAAAGAAATTCACAAACCCCATTTTTTGGGTATTAAAAAAATAAAATTTGATTTAAAGGAAATTCGTGAAATCATCGATTGGACCCCTTTCTTTCAAACATGGGAATTGGCTGGTAAATACCCGCAAATATTAGAAGATTCAGTGGTTGGCATAGAAGCAAAAAAACTATTTGTGGATGCCAATAAAATGCTAGATCAATTGATTGAAAATCAATCATTGGAGGCAGAGGGTGTGTTTTTTATTTTACCCGCAAACAGTGGCGATGAAGATGTAGAAGTTTACACCGATGAAAATAGAAATGACGTAAAATCTGTATTTCATTTTATTCGCCAACAACGAAAAATGGGCACTGGTTTGAAGAACCTAAATTTAGCAGATTTTATAGCACCAAAAGGTGTTGCAAAAGATTATTTGGGGGGATTCGCTGTTACTGCCGGCGTGGGTTTGGAAAAAGTGGTGGAAGCCTATGAAAAAGACCACGACGATTATAATTCTATATTAGCAAAAGCCATTGCAGATCGCTTGGCAGAAGCTGCGGCAGAATTTTTACACCGCGAAGTGCGAAAAAATTATTGGGGATATGCCGCTGGGGAATCCATTTCTACAGAAGAGTTAATTCGTGAAAATTACAAAGGCATTAGGCCTGCTCCTGGCTATCCCGCTTGCCCAGAACATACAGAAAAGCGCACCTTGTTTGATATCATGGAGGTAGAGAAAAATACAGCATTAATCCTGACTGAAAGTATGGCCATGTGGCCAGCCGCTGCAGTGAGTGGATTTTATTTTGCCCACCCCGAAAGTCAATATTTTGGCATTGGAAAAATCAACAAAGACCAGGTGGAAGATTATGCCCGCAGAAAAGGCTGGGACTTGGCTACCGCCGAGAAATGGTTGCGACCTGTTTTGGCGTATTGAGTGCTATACGTACAATAAATATTGTTTAATCACGTTTCGATATCATGAAATATATTTCATTGTACTTTTTCTTATTGATTTGCCAATTTTCGAATGCGGCAACAGATAGTACTTATAATAATGAATGGCTTGCTTAGCTTTATACGGAAATAAATTATTATAATTATCACAATTCACATTTAACCAATCGGAATTCCGTATTTACTGTTATTGCTCCGCAAATTGCCGTTCAAAAAAATTTTAGAAAAAACCGCTTTTGGGAGTTTCGCCTAAATCAAATACAATATGGAAGTCAAAATTATTCTGTTTCCCAGAAAGATAGTTTTGGGAATTCAAATGTTATCTATGGGGGAATTCAAAGATATTTTACGTCTGCAATTTCTATGGAATATGGATTTAGGATTTTGCGGAAAAAGAAATTTTCTTTATTGCTCGCCGCTGGATTGGTTCCTAGTTTTTGGAGGAGTCAAACAATTCCAAAAAATGCCAATAGCTTTGATCAAAGTATAAACATTCTTTCTTTGAAAGCATGTATTACCAGTAGGCTTCAGTATAAAATGGGCAAGCGTATTGGATTAGATTTCAATACCTCCTTATACGGGATTGGTTTTTTTAGACAATGGGGAAATGATGTAGATCCAAACATCCCTAATAAGATAATAACAATTAATAGAGTATTATCTAATCCAGAGCAATTTCAAATGCGACTTGGGGTTTTCTATAAACTGTAATGCCATTTGTTTATTGTCTGAAACATAATGCAATTCCAAACTAGCGAGATTAAAAAAACAAATTAAGATTGGGTGTTTTAATCTTATAAATTGGATTTATCTCCATGTCCTTTGAGAATTGATAAAATTACTTATTTAAATGGGTTTTTAAAAGCCGGATTGTTGATAAAAACCGTATCCGTCATGGTTAACAAGAACGCTTTCAATTGGGCTTTTTGGGTAGCATTCATTTTAACATGCACTGGTGTCTTAGTAATTGGGTCTTGGTGAATTAAACTTGGGTGTATATTGGGCGAATTAAAATGGACGCTATCGCTGTAATGATTGATAACCTCCTCTAATGTCTTAAATCTTCCGTCATGCATATAAGGCCCCGTTAATGCAATATTCAACAAAGAAGGTGTTTTAAATACACCCAAATCCGTAGATTTTCCCGTTATACCGCCCAGCCCCTTATCGTTTAACACGGCATCCAATCCATTGTTGGCAAGACCGCCTGCATTTAATGCATTGGTTTGTGCAATAGCCTGGCCATGACAATGGAAACAATCACCCCCAACGGAAGGGGGTAAAAAAAGCTTATTGTAAATATTAAACCCTTCTACTTCATTAAAAGAAAAAACAGCATTATTTCCCTGTAAAAACTGGTTAAATTTTGAATTTTTGGAAACAAGTGTGAGTTCAAATTGTTCTATGGCTTTTGCCATTAAAAAAATATCTGGACTTGCATTAAATGCCTTTTTAAACCAAATTTTGTACCGTTCTATTTTGGATAATCTCTCCTGTAAAATCGGCAAAGTCATACCCATTTCTACATGTGATTGTATGGGTTCTAAAATTTGTTCCCGGATAGATTTTTGGCGTCCATCCCAAAAGAATACTTTGCTATAGGCCAGATTAAATATCGGAGATGCATTCCGTCCTGTTTTTGATCCAAAAATCCCTGTGCTAAAAGGATTGGGATCTGCAAACGCGTGTTTTTGGTCGTGGCAACTGGCGCAAGAAATGCTGCTATCCATGGACAAAACGGGGTCATAGAACAACATTCTTCCCAAATATACGCCTTCAACGGTCAATGCATTATCCGCAGGTAAATTTACTTTGGGAAAATACGAAGGGTAAATGGTAGATGTGTTAATATATGTAGGATTAAAACCATCTGGTTTTGACGCAGTTTTTGGATCTTTTCTACATGCGATAATTGCAGTGGAGATGGCAATAAATAAAAATAAATACTTCACCGTAATTTTCATTTCACAGATTTTAATTCATACATATCTTCGGCATTGTCCACGAGTTCTTCCATCCAATTAATTTCCGTAAAATTGCCGCAATGGTTGTTAGGGTCGTTGCCAATTTTTAATGCAATAGGATTTTTAAAAAGTTCGTCAAATGCGATGGCAATTGCGGCTGTCTTATTCGTATTTTTGGCCAATTCAAAATTGAAAGGTAAAAAATAATTTCTTTTAAAAACATCGCCTACAGTATGAAAAGAAAACGGATTCCATGAACCGCTGATCGCGTTTGTCTTATAAGTTCCGTCCAATATCATAAAGATATATCCGCCAGACCAGCCCCAATGCATGCCTGTAAGATTTGGATTCAAAGGATGAGTTGCAGGCCAAACATTTGGATCAGCGTGATTTACAATGCTATCTATTCCAAATTGGAAGGAAATTCCTTTGTAGTTTCCTGAAGGCAATTCCGTGAATTTATATTTTGTGTTGGAATTGTAAAAATCAATCCATATATAACCGTCGCCTAACATAACTTTAGAATCATCGGTTTTTACCAAAGAAACTTTCGAAAGCAATACACTCCAATTGTTTAATTTTACCACCTCTCCATCGGTTTTCGTATATTCTGTGCTCCGCAGCTCCATAGGGCTTGAGGCAAACTTGGCATTAAATTCTACACTTAATGTTGGATTGGTTTCGTTTACCGATTTTGGTTTTTTGCAATTCGATGCTGTCGAAATTAACAATGTTCCGAATAGACCAAGTAAATATGTTTTTGAAACTTTCATGGGTTTATTGTTTTATAAATTTAAACGAATTTACGATTTTTTTTGTATATATCCGAGTGACATAAGTCCCACTCGAAAGATTTTCTATGTTTATTGTTATTTTATTACCAACGGAATAATTAGAATTGGGGGGACTTACATATACTTTTCTGCCTGAAATGTCGAAAATGTCTATGGCTGTCACCAAATTAAAAAAGGGTAAAATTACGAGTTCATTTTGAGCAGGATTTGGGGTGATTAAAAAGTCACCCACTTTGGTTTTATCGAGATTAATTCCACCCAGTGAGGCTTTTGCTAAAATTGTAACCTCCGGATCAAAAACAGCGGTGTCGATTGGGAAGGGCATGCTAAGAAAGAAAGTTTGATTCAATGTGGATGGATAAAAAGTGATCAAAGTATCTTTTTGACCGTTTTTAAAGAGCACTGGAACTGGCATTTCAAAAAAAGGAACTGAAAAATGGGAGGTTGTTTGTTGGATATTTACTTTCAATTGAACGCCTTTTTGTTGCCAGTTAATTTGCAGCTTTGGATACCCTTCTCCCCAAAACCAGCGAAGAAAAAACGTATCTAAATTTTTACCACTTTCCACTTCCATAAGTCTTTGCAAATCTTTGGTTTTTGCAAAACCGTAGGCAGTGCTGGGTTGGGTAAGGTATTTTTTTAGCGCAGAGAAAAAGTAAACATCTCCAACTTTTATGCGCAGCATGTGCAGTACAAATGCACCTTTGTTGTAGCGCAAATTACCACTAAAAAGCGCATTTACCGCATTGGTATCTCGGGCAAATACACTGCCATCGTCTTGCGAAAGGGCGTTGTTCCTCACATCGCGCATTCTGCCGAGCCAATCGTTGTGGGTCCGCAAATAACGGTAACAAAGCGCATTCATATAAGTTGCAAAACCTTCATTCAGCCAAAGATCAGCCCAACTGCCACAGGTAACTTTATCGCCAAACCACTGGTGTGCCAATTCATGCGCCAGCAAATCAAAACCAAAATTTACAACGGAACTCATGGTTTGATGCTCCATGCCTCCACCCCAAGTGAATTGCGAATGCCCGTATTTCTCTTTGTCGAACGGATAATGCCCTAATAAACTGTCGAACATGCGCAACACTTGCATATGGCTAGGCATAGATAATTTTAATTCTGCCAAGGATTGTGGAAATACATAGTTGATTATAGGCATGGTGCCAGGTCGGTCCGACCAAGATTCAGTGAGGTTGTATTCCATATAATTAGAAACTGCAAACGACACCAAATAAGTAGCAATTGGGTATCTGTGCTTCCAATGCATGACCCGGGTACTGTCGTTGATTGAGTCATTCCGCACTAGCGTGCCGTTGCAACCAGCTTTCATAGATGGAGGAATTGTCATAATGATGTCAATTGAATCTATTTTGTCACTAAGGGTTTGCTTGCAAGGCCACCAATAGGCAGCGCCATAGGGTTCGCTTAGGGTAAATACAATGGGCCCGGTTTGGTGGTTGTCGTAATTGTAATACCCAAATCCACCCCCAGGATCGGGATTGCCTTGGTAAAAGAAAGTGAGTGAATCGACCATGCTTTTTGCCCAACTGCCTGGTTTTGCAACCAGAATCTTATTTCCATTTCGGGTAAAAGTGGTTTTTGCTCCATGCCAATGAATGCTGTCCACTTGCATAAAACTCATTAAATCAAACCCTACGGAATCCCCAGCACTGGTTGTTTTGAATATAGAAGTAACCTTACCGTATAGGTATTTGTTTCTCAATGGATTCACTTTCCACTCGCACCGGTGGTATAAAATGTCGTATCCATAATAACCAGGTGTAGCTGCTCTGGATTGTACCATTTTTAACATGCGCACATTTTCCTTGCATACCAAATCATCGGTAACCAAACTTTGACCTTTGCTGTTCGGCAAAAAAAACAAGCAGGAAATTAGCAATGCACAGAGTCGCATTTTACAAATTACGGATATGTAAAGGAAAAAATATAGTTTGTTGAGTTTAAAACTTGCAATTTTACATTGAACAAACAGAGTTATCTTTGCCCAAGGTGAAAAAAAGTTGGTGGCCTGCCGCATTAATCTTGCTTCTTGGATGTATATGGGGTAGCTCATTTATTCTAATTAAACGTGGATTGTTGGCGTTTGAACCTATACAAGTGGCAGGTTGGCGCTTGTCATTGGCCGCAATTATTTTGTTGCCTTGGGTTATACAATACAGTTTTATAAAACCTTGGAAAACGTTGAATGGCATTGCAACCAATGAACGTATAGTACAAAAAAAAGACTATTGGAATTTGTTTTTAAGCGGATTGATTGGCAATGGAATACCAGCCTTTTTGTTCAGCTATGCCGGCACCAAAATACCAAGTGGCTTAAGTGGCATTCTAAATGCATTTACCCCCATGTTTACTCTAATGGTGGGCATTGGACTTTTCAGCGATAGACTAACCCGAAATGGGTTTTTGGGTGTTTTGGCAGGTATTACTGGTTCTGGATTTTTATTTGGCCCTTCAATTTATCATGCAATTTTTAAAACAGGTGCACAAACCGCCGATCCGATGGCAATACTCATGGTGCTTACGGCAGCGGTTATGTATGGTTATAATATCAATCTCATCAAACACAAATTGCAACATTTGCCACCCATGGTTAAAACGGCATATCCATTTTTATTTATGGGCATTGGGTATATATTTATTTTAATTTTCTCACACGTTGAAAACGCCTGGATTATAGATCCGGTACAGGCTTGGCATTCTTTTGGGTATATGGCTAATTTGGGTATTCTTGGCAGCGCCATTAGTATGATTTTGTTTAATTATTTAATCAACCATACCACGGCTTTGGTGGCAAGTACAAATACATTTGTTATTCCTATCGTAGCTGTAGCTTGGGGATTGTTAGACAAGGAAGTACTAACCTGGAATATGTTTGTAGGTCTTCTGCTTTCTCTTATGGGGGTTTATTTGGTTATGCGGAAAGAAAAACATTTTCCCAAAACCGAAGATGAAATTCTAGAATTGAAAGAATTTGGAGAATAGTTGGTTTCTATCTTTAGAGTTTTACCAAAATGTGATTGACCTCACAGAGAATAGAAACATTGGGTATTAACTTTGCATAACGTTTATGGATATTAAAAAAGTTTTAAATGAGTTGGCCATTCCATCCCGTCTAGAAAGTGTGTGCACGGGCACAGCTTGGATTTCGGCTTTGGGCACAGAAACAAGAGATATTACCAGCCCAGTAGATGGGAAAAGTTTATACTCAGTGGTGTTTGCTGGGGAAACTGAATACGAAGCCGTGTTAAAACGCAGCCAAGACGCTTTCAAAGTTTGGAAAGAAATGCCTGCTCCCAAAAGGGGAGAAATAGTTCGCCAAATAGGAAATGCGTTGCGCGAGCAAAAAAAGAATTTGGGTGCTTTGGTAAGCTATGAAATGGGCAAAAGCCTGCAAGAAGGCATGGGCGAAGTGCAAGAAATGATAGACATCTGCGACTTTGCTGTGGGCTTAAGCCGCCAATTGTATGGCTTGCAAATACAAAGCGAAAGACCCGAGCATAGAATGATGGAACAATACCACCCTTTGGGGGTTATTGGCATTATCTCAGCCTTTAATTTTCCAGTAGCAGTGTGGAGTTGGAATGCCATGCTTGCAGCAGTTTGTGGAAATGTAAGCATTTGGAAACCCAGCGAAAAAACACCAGCAAGTGCGGTTGCGGTGATGCACATTATCAAAGAGGTTTTGGTGTCCAACAAATTACCTGAAGGTATTTTTACAGTAATCAACGGAGATGCTCAAATAGGACAAAAAATGGCTGCAGATAACCGTGTAGCCTTGGTTTCGGCTACAGGATCCACCCGAATGGGCAAGGAAGTGGCTAAATCTGTTGCAGCGCGCTTGGGAAAAACTTTGTTGGAATTGGGCGGCAACAATGCCATCATCGTTTCGGAACATGCCAATTTGGATTTGGCATTGCGTGCGGTGGTATTTGGTGCCGTGGGTACGGCAGGCCAGCGATGCACTACCACGCGCAGATTGATTTTGCATAAAAGCCAATATGCGGCATTTATGAAAAAATTGTTGGCGGCGTATAAGCAAATTGCCATTGGCAATCCGTTGGACGAAAATAACCACATGGGCCCGTTGATTGACATCCATGCTGTAGAATTATACCTTAATGCATTAAAGCAATTGGATGCCGAAGGGGGTAAAATCCTATTTGGCGGCAAAGTAAAAAAAGGGAAAGGTTACGAAAGTGGCTGTTATGTGGAGCCTACCATTGCCGAAGCAGCAAATCACTTCGCCATAGTGCAACATGAAACGTTTGCACCCATATTGTATGTAATGCAGTATTCCGATTTGACTGAAGCCATTGCTATGCAAAACGATGTGAAACAAGGCTTAGCTTCTGCTATTTTTACAGACAATGTGCAAGAAGCGGAGTGTTTTGTAAGCCATGTAGGTAGCGATTGTGGCATAGCCAATGTAAATATTGGCACCAGTGGGGCTGAAATTGGCGGCGCATTTGGAGGCGAAAAAGAAACAGGCGGAGGCCGTGAAAGTGGCAGCGATGCTTGGAAAAATTACATGCGCCGGCAAACCAATACCATCAATTATGGCAAAACTTTGCCATTGGCGCAGGGCATTAAATTTGATTTTTAGTAATTTTTAACAATTCCAAATTACAAGAAATGCCTTGTTTTTTCATTGCGATTCCGTTAATTGCAGTGAATAAATATGTCAAATTTGTATGAATATGCTGCAAAAGCAAGGCATTTGATGTCGGAAGGCTTGGATTGGGAGTTGATTCAAATGCGTTTGACGGAAATGGGAGCAGATCCAGATTTGGCTGCCGAAGCAACCAAATTGGTGCGAAAAGAAATACACGCAGCAAGCCGCAGCAAAGGCATGGTGCTCATTGGCATAGGCACGGCAATCTGTGCTTTTAGTATGTTTTATACTTTGCTTTTTGGCCACAATTACTTTATTCTATACGGCCTTACCATCGTAGGGGTTACACTGGCTTTTGCTGGTTTGGTTTTTGTGATGGGGTGAGGGATTTGTGTAATAATTGTTTTGGAATTTCGCTGGTCGTCTGATTTGTTTGTGCCGAAACTGTTAAAAATTAGGTTTTTATATTTTTTATTATGGAAATAATAAATGATTTACACTTCCTTCGAATCTTGGAACAAATAAGTCGCTAAAGATTATAAAATGAGAAATTATTTTATAATCTTCATAAAATTCATAAAAACGAAGATGATAGAATGCTTTTATAAAAGAGTAATACAACCAGTGGAATAAGTTATAAGTTTCACTGATGAAGTTTTACTTCTGTAGACAATAATACGCAGGCCATCATACGCGTAACTCTATAATATGTGGTTCTCTAATTCCATATTTATGTTTGTTTTTTCATCACAAATCTTCAAGCCAATATAAGTGTTAGAGTCCTATTTCAAAAGTTTTCTACCTTATATTAAAAGCAAAATAACTTTACACGCACATATGATAAGGTCACAATTTTGACGTTGTAAAATGGTGCTTTTGGTTTCTAAAAAAAATTAAATTTACCATTTGATTCTCAATGGTTTCGAACTGAGGCAATTGCAATAAATCAGTTAATAATAAAAAACACATTGAATTTCTTTGTCCAAAAAATAAACTGGCATGAAACGCATTTATATATTGTAACTTTGTTTTTATATTTGCGTATAGTGCTCATCAAACCAATTTCTTTTGCCACTAATCATATTGACGCATTCACAATAACCTCAAGACAAAAAAATATAAAAAATGGAAGTTCACCAGCACACACACCCAGCCCATGGGAAAAAACTTTTAAAAGAATATTTTTGGGAATTTCTTATGCTATTTTTGGCGGTTTTTTGCGGATTTTTGGCAGAATTTAAATTGGAACAGATGATAGAAAACCACAGAGAGAAAAAATTTGCCAGCTTGGTGCTTTCAGACCTCAGGGGTGATTCTATCTACTTTGAAAAAAGGGCGAAAGAAATGAACTTGATAAAAAAAAGAAGCAAAGCACTTTTCTTACTCATGACCCAAACCCAAAAACCTACGGATAAGGAAATAATTGAAGCCACCAAAGCAGTCTCTTTTTTATTTGAAATTCATGCAATAACTGCAACCTATGAACAAATGAAAGCATCGGGGAGCCTCAGATATTTAAAGGATGAAACTCTTATTACAGCCATGCAGCAGTATTATGATGTTTTATTGCCTCGGGTGATAAAAGCCGTAGATTTTGAGCAAGATTTTAACAAAACCCATATTACACCTTTCAGGTTAAAATATTTTAGGGCACAAGATTTTAATTTTGAGACAGATTCTTTAATAAACAACAATCCTATTATTTTAAACAGAACCCAAGAAACAGATCAGGAATTGTTAAATATTTTCCAAACTTACCATAGGCAACATTTGCAGATAACCCTTGAACTTATACCTTCTGCATCCAAAAAACTAAATTCCCTGATAAATTTGTTAAAGTCCGAATACCATTTGAAATAGAAAGACATATAAATCACAGCGGGTTTGGGTATTATTTTTTTCGTTTTAACCATACAGCCAAGCCGATTCCCAAAAGAGCTCCGCCAATAATTGGCATCCAATAATTGGGTTTGTGGTTTTTGGCTGCTTCGGCTTCTTTGATTCGTTTTTCTGCGTCTTTGAGTTTGACATCCATAGCATCCAATCCGCCTTTTACATTTTCGGCGATTTTGTCCATGCTGTCCATTTTTGACTTTACAGCGCTTAAATTTTGCTCGGTGTTGCTTAAAGGTTGCAAAGTTCCCCCAGCAAATGCAAAATCAGCGGCACCCATTCCCAAAATTAAAATGGAAACAATGGTTTTAATTTTCATACGAATCGCAAATATATTTATAATATTCTAAACTTTTTAGTGCTTATGACCTTACTTAACCTGGAACCAAAGGCACCTCTATTCTTAGTTCGCCTTTACCCGTTGAGAATGAAACATGTAAAAACAGAACCCTTTCCACTTCAGTTGCAACGGCCAAATCTTTATGTTCATTCATTCCCATTGTTTTTTCCAAGGCATGGTATAAATCATTCAACCTAGATTCTCTAATTTCAACTTGCAAAGCTATGGACACATCAGAAAATTGTTTAAAATCGGTAATGTTTCCATATTGATTTATAACCATTTCAATTTCAGATACTGCAGCGATTCTATCTTTATGGCTGTATCCGGACCAGAATATATTTTCCAACAATTTTGTATTAGGCAATAAAATATTTCATTGAAACATCAAATTTACAACATTGTTTTTTGTTTGTGAAATTCCGTCAAATGGAATTTTTCCGTTCCTTTCATCGCTTTAAAACCGCCTGATACATTCACCAAATTGTTATACCCCCTTGCACGCAAAATGGAAATAAAAAGCATGCTGCGATACCCTGCTGCACAATAAATAAAAACAGGTTTTTGCTTATTCACTATTAGCATACTCTCATTGATAAAATCCAAAGGTGCATTTTCAACTCCTTGAATATGCTCGCTTTCGTATTCGCTTTTTTTTCGCACATCCAACAATTGACAATCTGAGTTGGCAACGATTCTATCGGCAAGTTCTCTTGCTCCTATTGACACGATAGAGTCGGTTTCAAGGCCCTTTTGAATCCAAGATTCAAATCCCCTATCTAAATATCCTAAACAATTGTCGAAACCAACACGCGCAAGTCTTGTAACCGCCTCTTCTATTCTATCTGGCGAGCCAACGAGTAAAATTTCTTGCTTTACGTCTGGCACCAAAGTACCCACCCAAGTGGCAAAATTTCCATCTATGCCAACATTAATTGAATTTGGAATAAAGGCTTTGCCAAATTCTTCCGCTTCCCTAATATCAATCACCAAAACATTGGTCTCATTTGCTAAGGCTTCAAATGCTGTGGGAGAAAATTTTTGCAATCCCCTTTGCATAACAGATTCAATATTTTCATAGCCGTTGATATTTAATAAAACATTTTGTGGAAAATACCCTGGAGGTGGCATTAAACCTGTGAGCACTTCTTTCACAAAATCTGCTTTTGTTAAATTCGGCTGTAGTGCATAATTCTGCTTTTTTTGATTACCCAAAGTATCTGTGGTTTCGTTGCTCATGTTCTTGCCACATGCGCTGCCCGCGCCATGCCCTGGATAAACAACCAAGTCATCACTCAATGGTATTATTTTTTCGCGCAAACTATCAAACAAATAACCCGCCAATTTTTCTTGCGTAAGTTCGGCAATTACATGCTGCGCCAAATCTGGCCTTCCCACATCACCAATAAAAAGTGTATCCCCTGAAAAAAGTGAATGCTCTTTTCCGTTTTCATCGATTAACAAAAAGCAACTCGATTCCATCGTATGCCCAGGGGTATGAATGACTTTTATTTTTACTTTCCCTAAGGTTAATACTTCACCATCCGCGGCAATATGTGCTTCAAATTGGGGCTTCGCTGTCGGTCCGTATACAATTTTGGCTCCTGTAATTTTAGCCAAATCAAGATGCCCAGAAACAAAATCCGCATGAAAATGCGTTTCCAAAACATATTTAATCTTAGCGCCATCTCTTTCGGCTCTGTCGGTATATGGTTTTGTTTCTCTCAGTGGATCTATGATTGCGGCCTCGCCTTCGCTTTCTATATAATATGCTCCATGGGCCAAACAACCCGTATAAATTTGTTCGATTTTCATTGTGTGTAAATTATTTAAATGCAAAATTGACTGCGATTTTTTGATTAAAGAGTGACATCTGTCACGGTTGCCATGGAATATCAAAAGATTAATATATATTTGTTTTGAATTAGACCCAATCAGATGATATCTTTTAAAAATATAGAGAAACGATTGGAGGAATGGCGGAATCAAGGCTTCATCCCTTTGGAATTAGAATCGCGCATCCTTGAATATGAAAAAGGCAAAAAAAATGCTGCTAATAATACTGTATTTATTTTATTCGGAATCATTGGCTCCATTCTAATAGGCCTTGGTATTTCGTTAATGGTTGCAGAAAATTGGGATCACATTTCTCGCCCAATAAAAACCATTTTGGCCTTTATGCCTGTTGCAATTGCACTGTGTTTGGTGCTGTTTACTTTGCTAAAAAGGTTTGAAAACGATGCATGGAGAGAATCCACAGCGGCCTTTTGGGCGTTGGCTCCAGGGGCATCCATTTCTTTGATTGCCCAAATTTATCAAATTCAAGGTGGCACTGATGGTTTTGTACTCCTGTGGGTTGCAATGGCAGCACCTGTTATGTTCGTACTAAGGTCAAATGCCGCTTGGACCCTAATATGGTTAGGAACAACTTGGTACGGAGTTTTGCAATATGCACGCCACGATATAGGCCATTCCATGCACCATTATTGGTGGATGCTTGCGCTTGTTTTGGTATTTGTTTGGCGGTTTGTTTTGGTTAAAAATGCGTCAACTTTGTTTGCAAAAGTTGCAGGCTATTTGTTGCCAATGCTTTTCATTCCGGTTTTGGGAATTTTTGGTTTAGAAGCAGGTGTATGGACTTTTTTGTTGTATTTTGTGCTTTTTCAACTTTACATTCACTTCTGTTCAATCGATTTAGCCGACTTCCCAGATGGCTGGAAAACGGGGTTCTTGAATTTGGGTTTTTCGGGTGCAATTGTGCTATTATTTGTTTTTTCTTATAAATTCAGTATGAAAAATTTAGCCAATGAATTTACTTTACAACATCTCGACAAATCCAAATTTGCTGTTTTTGAAATTGTATTGTTTAATCTCATCTATTTAGCTGCCAGTATTAAACTCTTTGTAAACCAAAAATGGAATTTCACCCACATTTTGTATCCCATTTGGCTTATATGTATTTTGGTTGGAAAATTCGACCCCGAAGTTGGTCAATTGTTAGACAATGTTTTTATCCTTGTGTTGGGTTGCATTATGATTTGGCGAGGTGTAGAACATTTGAATTTTTTGTGGTTAAATGCAGGTATGGTATTTATTGTATTGCTAATAATATTGCGCTTTTTCGATTTTAACCTCAGTTTTTTTATTCGCGGCGTAGTATTTATTTTGTTGGGTGTTGGATTTTTTATTGGTAATAAAATTGTGATGGAACAAAAGAATAGAAAGGAGCTGCATGACTAAAAGAAATGCCATTTTTATATGGATTATTGCCGCCATTTTCCAATTGGGATATTTAGGGAAAATGATATGGGATAAAAACCAAATTTTCTATTATGGAAAACAGTATAAATTTAAATGCGCGCTGCGCGACCCCGCAAATCCAATTGTGGGACGATATTTAGAATTAAATTATGATCAAATCTGTGGTGAATATAAAGTGGCATTGGATGAAAATAAAATTCCAAAATATGCTATTTTTAATACCAACGATAGCGGCTATGCAAAGTTGATTTCTTTGGATTTTATGCCTCCGGAAAAATCAACCAATTATATAAAGCTCGAATATGTATACCAAGGCTATTTAAATGGTAGATTGGGTAATATTTGGTGCTTTCGCCCGCCGTTAGAAAGGTATTATTTACCCGAAGATTTGGCTCCTGATGCAGAAAAGGTTTTCAGAGAAACCATAATCAATTCCAATGTTGAAGTTTATACCTTGGCCAGAATTTGGAAGGGCGATTTTGTAATTGAAGACGTGCTTATTGGCAATTGTTCTATAAAAGATTTGGCAAGAAGCCACTACAAAACAAAATAATCGATTTAATTTACCGAATTTTGCAGTAACATTTTTAGGATTCACCCTAAATGTTATCCAAAGTGAGCAATACAATACAACTTAACAGCATAGAAGAAGCCATTGAAGAAATACGCAAAGGCAAGGTGGTCATTGTCGTTGACGATGAAGATCGTGAAAATGAAGGTGATTTTTTAACCGCAGCCCGAAACGTAACTCCAGAAATGATCAACTTTATGGCACGCGAAGGCCGAGGGCTCATTTGTGTGCCGCTGACCGAAGAACGATGTGACCAACTGGGTTTACACATGATGGTTGGCCAAAATACCGCAACCCATGAAACTGCATTCACTATATCGGTAGATTTGCTGGGCCATGGATGTACAACAGGTATAAGCGCCCAAGATCGTTCAAAAACGGTGCAAGCCCTTATAAATCCTGAAATTAAAGCCGAAGCGCTGGGGCGTCCTGGGCATATTTTCCCACTACGAGCCAAAGCGGAAGGGGTGATCAGACGCGCTGGTCATACCGAAGCTGCAATTGATTTGGCTCGTTTGGCCGGTTTTGAACCTGCCGGTTGCATAGTAGAAATTCTGAATGAGGATGGCAGCATGGCGCGACTTCCTGATTTAATGGAAGTGGCAAAAAAGTTCAATCTTAAAATTGTTTCTATCGAAGATTTGATCAAATACCGTTTGCAAAATGAAAGTTTGATCCAACGCGAAATTTCTGTAACTATGCCTACCAAATGGGGAGATTTTGATTTGGTAGCCTTTAGACAAACCAACAACGGCCAAGAACACTTGGCATTGATTAAAGGAGCCTGGGAGCCCGATGAGGCAGTTCATGTGCGTGTGCATAGCAGTTGTATGACCGGAGATATCTTTGGCAGTTGCCGATGCGATTGTGGTGAACAATTACAAAAGGCTATGGAAAAAATCAATGAAGTAGGCAAAGGGGTAATTGTTTACATGAACCAAGAAGGCCGTGGCATTGGTTTGTTAAACAAATTGAAGGCCTATAAACTACAAGAGCAGGGATTTGATACGGTTGAAGCCAATATTCAATTGGGTTTTGGAATGGATGAAAGAGATTATGGCGTAGGTGCACAAATTATTCGGGATCGCGGTGTTCAGAAAATGATGCTGATGAGCAACAATCCTAGAAAACGAACGGGTTTAGTTTGATATGGCCTTGAAGTGGTGGAAAATGTTCCGTTGCAAGTGGTACCTAACCCACACAACAAAAGATATTTAGAAACCAAGAAATCAAAATTGGGACATACGCTATAAAGGGTAGGCTTTAGCCTGCACAAAACACTCTTCTTTAAAGGCATTGGCGGTAGCATCCCATTAAGTGTTTTCATTCTTGCAATTTTCGGAGTAATCCCTACATTCGCTAAATGCCCTCCGAAGTCTTCGTTTGGATTCACGCAGTCTGGCGAACCAAAAACAGTGATTTTTTATTAAAACCAGAGATTGTTCACGCGCTTATTCATTATTTCAAAAATGTAAAATCCGGCCAGGGTTTTTTTTGTGGATCATACCAATGCAGTAGAAGATCATGTTCACATATTGTTTCGGTTAGATGTTACGCAAACTGTTTTAGAAGCCCTTCGGATATTGAAAGGAGGAAGTTCATTTTACCTCAATAGAACAGGCAGTTTCAAAAAAGAAAATACAATGGTGCAATAAATATTTCGCCGGTTCTGTTTGGTACAATGATTTGGGTAAGGTGCGACGGTATATTCGCAGACAAAAATAACATCTTACAAAAAGTAAGTTTGACCAACAATACAATCAATTTATTTGTGCATATTTAAATAAAGAGGAAGTAGCAAAGAATGAGTGAATTTGTAAATAAATGAGTACTCCAAAATAGTTGTTTGCACATTAGAAGTTGATCGAAAAAAGTTTATAAAGCAAAAGCCATCCAGATTCTATCTTTGCAGCATGCTCGTCATCAATCCATCTGAAGTTACAGTGCCTCAATTGCACCAATATTTACTGGGTGCCGTTGGCCCTCGTCCCATTTGCTTTGCCAGTACAGTAGACAAAGTTGGACATCCAAACTTGGCACCTTTTTCTTTTTTCAATGTATTTTCTGCCAAACCCCCGATTCTCATTTTTGCCCCCAATAATTCTGGACGGGATGGCACGCCAAAGCATACTTGGCTTAATGTAAAAGAAGTGCCCGAAGTGGTGGTTAATATTGTCAACTTCCCCATGGTTCAGCAAATGAATGTGACGGCAGCACCTTGGGAAAAAGGCATTTCTGAATTTGAAAAAGCTGGTTTTACGGCAATTCCCTCTGATTTAATTAAACCTTTTAGAGTTGCAGAGAGTCCAGTACAAATGGAATGTAAAGTCATAGAACTAAAAGAATTGGGCGAAGGTGCGAGTGCTGGAAATTTGGTGATTTGCGAAGTAATTAGAATGCATATTCACGAAACCGTATTAAATGAAGATGGAAAAATTGACCCCATTAAGATGGATTTGGTAGCCCGCATGGGTGGCCCTTGGTATAGCCATGCAACTGCCGAAAACATGTTTAAGCTTCCACAACCAATGCAAAAGCCCATTGGATACGATGCACTTCCTGTTGCTGTAAAAAACAGCCAAATATTGTCTGCAAACGACATTGGGAAAATGGCTTCCTTGTTAGAAATGCCGCATGAAGAATTGATAGCCGGAACAAAGGCTTTGCACCTTGATGCAAACCCCGAAAATGCCGCAATACAGTTAATTTCTCAAGGTAAAATTATAGAAGCTTTGGGCTTGTTTTTATAATTTTATTTTTAATTAAACCTTTCACAAATAAATGTATCTAAAACTCATGCAAAAAACAAAGATGCTTTTCACATTTGCCTTTTTAATCTCCAGTATAATTGCATTAGCACAACCCACAGAAACCAAAATTTCCAACGGCATTGGTTTTGATGGTGAGCCAAACATGGTAGTAAATCCTACAAATTCAAGACATATGGTTGTTGCTTGGATGAGCCTAGGTATTGCTGGCACAGGAACACAAATTACCATAAAAACACGCGCCACTTTTGATGGGGGAAAAACCTGGAGCACACCCACTTCGCTACCCCATTTTGCAACTAAATGGGGTAGCGCCGACCCCACCATGGCTTTTAACAGCAGCGGTAAATTGTATATTGTTTATATAGATTATAAATCCAACACAGACTCTGGTGGGTTGTATCTTTTTTCGAGTTCGAACGGGGGATTATTGTGGAACAGTGAATCAAAAATTTTAAGTGGGGATGAATCACCCAAAATTTATTTGGATCGTCCATGGCTCGTAATTGATAGAAGCGGCGGCCCAACTGATGGAACCTTTTATGTTACAAGCAAACCAGCCCCCTGGATTGCCGCCCCAAACCGACCCTATTTAAAAGTTTCTAGCGATGGGAAAAATTGGTCATCCATTCGATATATTGATTCAACTGGCTATTTGGTAGGCAATTTGATACAAGCACCGATGGCAACCCCTTCCGTCACAGCCGATGGTAAATTTATGGCCATTTATCCATCTTATGTTGCGTCACAAAACGTTCTCCCACAAATGTATTTGGCTACCTCTGCATCAAAAGGCGCCACTTTTAAATACAATTCTGCAATTAGTAATCCAACCAAAGCAGGCGACACCAATCTAAAAACTGGCTACCTTTTACTTGCACACCCCAAAGATGCCAATGCCATGATTTTTGTAGGACTGGAAGGTCGCAACGGAGATGCAGATGTATTTGTATACCGAAGCAATGATGGAGGCAAAAAATGGAACACGGGTGTTCGAGTAAATGACGATACTTTAGGCAATGGGAAATTACAAGATTTGGCCTGGGCCAGTTGGGGCAAAGTCGGCGAATTGGCTGTATGTTGGCGCGACCGCAGAAACGCAACAGGAAAGGGATTTGTCCAAGGTTCAGATTGTTATTGTACGGTAAGTGTTGATAGCGGTAAAACCTTTCAAAAGAACATGCGCATGTCTGCAAACAATGCTGCATTCAATAATGTTCTCTACCAGAGTGGCAACGATTTTATGTCATGCGCCATAAACGGAGACACCCTTTGTGCAGTTTGGGGAGATGTAAGAAATAACAAATTGGAAATTTGGTTTGGTTCTACCAATTGGAAACAAAAGACCAATGCAATTCAAAAACAGATTGTTTCTGAAGACCTACCCCTAATCAAGGTTTGGCCCGTTCCTGCTTACAATGAATTGAACGTAAATTTATATTCTACATTGACAAATGTCAATGTAGAAATTACAGATTTACAAGGTAAAATAGTTAAATTTATTCAATACAAAAACGACAACAAGATTAATATTTCCGATTTGGAAAATGGAATTTATTTGCTGCGTGGAAATACATTAAATGGTGATTTTTCTGCAAGATTTGTTGTTTGGAAATAATACGGATTGCCCGAAAATATTGGCGTTTTAAGTGGCGCTTATTCCCGTAAACCGAAAACTATTTCCCCAAAACCAGCAAACGTTTTACAATTTCGCTAATCCATTCGAACTGTCTTTTATAACACCTAGAAAAACTATTTTATCTTGCCTTTTGCCCTAAACTTATAGCTATCCGCGCGCCCATTCTTTAAAATAACTTTTTGCTCATTATAACTTTTTGTTGAATAAGTGGCATTGTTTTCTGCCTGTATTTGGTAACTTCGCACTACAGTAGAATTCGTGATAAAGTGTACCGTATCCGAAACGAAAATTTCGAAACGAGGAGAACGTATTGTATCCAAATAAACCTTTGCCTTTGCCTGATTTCCTCTTTCCATTTCCATCATTGCAGACTCCATGATTTCATTAAGATCATAGGCCTGTACTGCATTCCAAACAACGGAATTCTGTGTTGTAGCCCATTCACTTTTGTCTTGTGTATACATAAGCTTAAACGCATTCTCTACCTTTTTTTCAATACCCGTTTTTGCTGTATTGTAAATTACAGATGCATTAAATATTTCATCGGCAACTGCTTTGGTTTTTCTTTTTAATTTGATCAAAACAGGATGTGTTTCCTCTGCTGTTACATTTCCGATATTTATCGAAACAGTATTGTTTAAAAAAGTAAAATTACCACCATATACTTTCTCTACTGTATATTCATTTTCAGGCACCTGTAAATTCAACTGTAAATTCTGAGCCACTGTTGAGAGCAATCCATTTAATTCAGCCGCTAGTTGGGTTGGAATATTATCCGGATTGTTAATAAAATAATAATTCCCGTTTCCATATTCGGCCAAATGGGTCATTAATTGTTCGTTAAAATCACTGCCTATTCCAAAACTTGACAGTGAAATTCCCGTTTCTTCTAGCTTGGATTTGGCCATTTTTTGAATTTCCAAATTGCTTATAACACCCACATTGGCTATTCCATCGCTAAAGAGCAGAACCCTATTAATAAAATCCTTGTTAAAACTTACTTTCGCCTGTTTAAATCCTTCCAACATCCCTCCGCATAAATTAGTACTTCCTCGTGCATAGAGTTTGTCAACCTCTTTGTTAATGGCCTTCCGGTTTTCACCAATTACAGTGCTAAAAACCGGGGTTGATATCTGTTCATCATAGTCTACAAGTGCAAAGTGATCGCCTGACTGAAGATTTTGAACAAGTGTATGGGCGGCTTTTTTCGCATACTCTATTTTTAGACCACCCATAGAGCCGCTGCGATCAATAACCAGAGCCAGATTTAGGTGTTTTCGATTTGGATCGGCTGCCACTTTTCCACCCCTCAATTCAGTGTAAAAATACACATGATCTTTATCGGAATGGATGCTATTGTTGTCCATAGCCCAAGCAATAGAAAAGGAAGAATCACTGTAAAATGGAGGCAATTCAGTGCCCGTGTTTTGGGTTGTAAAAGCAAAGGCAGCAATGCCTCCCAACAATAGAACAAGTTTTAAGATTGGTTTTTTCATGATAGGTTATCGTAAATTAACGTTTGAAACCCCGTCTCGTTTTTTACATTGTGTGAAATGACAATGTGAATGTGTGAAAACGATAAAATAGATTGCTAAAATGATTTAGTAAAGAACTGCCTTGCCAAAATTAAATTTTGGTTAGGCGATTTCGCGAAAAAACGGTTTCGTGAAGTTTAAAATTTGATAAAATTTGATCTAACCCAAATTCCGCGTCCGCCAATGCGGAGAATTCTTTATTAGGGTTAAGCGTCATTGAAGCAAACGCTTCACAATTTCGCTAATCAATTTGCCATCAGCAACGCCACCTAGTTCCTTCATTGCCACAGGAATAACTTTGCCCATATCCCTTGGACCGTTAGCACCTGCATTTGCGATGATTTCTTTGATTTTTGCTTCCACACCCGCCTCATTCATTTTTACTGGTAAAAATGCGTCAATTATAAGCAATTCTTCCTTTTCCTTATCTGCCAAATCATTTCGATTTTGTTCCTCAAAAATGGAGATGCTATCTTTACGTTGTTTCGCTAATTTTTGTAGCGCTTTGATGCACAAATCGTCTGTAACTTCTGCTCCACCTTCTGCGGTTGCCAGCAATAGAAAAGCACTTTTAATGCTGCGCAAAGCACGCAATCTTACTTCATCGCGAGCCTTCATCGCGGCTTTTATTCCTTCATTAACTTCTGTTACCAATGACATGCTGCGAAGATAATACAATCAACCAATGCTTAGCAAGCGCCGATAAAAAACCGATAAAGGCCGAATGGAAAATAAAACCCGATGGATTCCCCATCGTTACTGTCAACCAAAGCCGTTATTGAAAAACTACCGTATTTTATGACCATATTCTAATACATATAAATATTTTTGAATTTTTGAACTCAACAATTTACAGGCCAATTTGCGTTTTTTATATGCTTTGATTTTTAAGCGAGTTGCAATCTAATAGTGTTTGTAAATGGTCCAATTTTTCATCGCATGAAGAGGAAGAAATTTCAATAAATCGGATAAAATCTTGTTTGAATAGCCTTCTGCCAAAACTCTCTACAATATTTGATCCAATGGATTTAGAACATCTCCGAATTTGATTTTCAGTTTCATACATTTCAAATTTTGGGAGTGTAAAACCCATATGGTGAATTTCAATTCTCAATTCTCTCCTTAGTTTCCAAATTTCCAAATCTCTATAACTACACATTGTCAAATATTTAATTAAAAATGTTTGAGCCTTTATAACGGAATTTTAATATAAAACACTGTTTTGAAAAAATTATGTGGCTGTCATCGGCTGTTCATTTATAAATCCACATCAACACTGGTTTACCCTCTTTCTGTATCAAAGAATCACAAAAATCAAAACTGCTTTTGGCAAGCATAGGACAGCCGCTGCTGAAATAATTGTGGCCACCAAATTCTTCCGTGGTTTGTAGCAAATAATAATGGAATACGATAAGCCTTTTTCGCGCATTGTTGTTGGTTTTTTCCAATCCATCCATCCAATATCCTTTGCCATATTCACCCATCAACGTTTTTCCCAATTGGTATTTGCCTATGGAAGTACACAGACTTCCTGGAATGTTGCTGCATACCACGCTATCTCCAGTGCTGCCTTTTCCACTGCCATGTGCAACTAAAAAAGTTGCAAGCATCCTATTGCTATCTGGTTGGATTACATAAAATCGTTTTACATCCATATTCAACTTCATATCTGCTAAAAAAATTAGATTCGTCGAGTATCCATTTTTTTTTAGCCATGTTAAAGTTTTATGGGCAGAATCCAAGGCACGTTTTGCCGAAATAAATTTTCGATCTTCAAGCGAATTTTTACTTGTAGCATTTGCCGTTGTAATATAGGAAAAATTCCAATGGCCAGCTGGCATCTTATAAAATAAGATGAACATGAGACACAATCCCATAAATAAATTTATATACCTTGAAGGCATTATCATATTAAACGAAATGCCAAGACATTTCTTTTGTCAAATTTCTTTTTTAATTTTTTTTATTTACTTTTACATCTAAATATGAGCTCCTTTTTGCCTTCATCCATTCAAATATTCAAGCAGTACAAAACTATTGCAGAAAAAGCCATTGAACAAGTAAAAGATGATGCACTTTTTATAACGCACAAAAACGATGAAAATAGCATTGCTATCATCATGCAACATTTAAGCGGCAACATGCTGTCTCGTTGGACTGATTTTTTAACCAGCGATGGCGAAAAAGATTGGCGAAATCGAGACGCAGAATTTGAGAATTTAAACCTCACCCGTGCAATGGTATTTATAAATTGGGAAAAAGGATGGTCTGTATTTATATCCTCATTGGACGGGTTATCAGATTCCGATTTGAATAAAACGGTTTTCATTCGTAAAGAGCCGCATACAGTCACCGAAGCTATAAATCGCCAAATGGCGCACTATGCTTACCATATTGGACAAATTGTATTGCTTTGCAAAACCCATAAAACCACAGAATGGAAATCGCTTTCGATCCCCAAAAATGGATCGAATCTATTCAACTCTGAAAAAATGAGAAATTCATGACTTATCCCTGATAATCCTGTGACTTCTGAAATAGGGGTACATACTAAATTTGCAGGTATTCATTGTATGCCTAATAATTTTAAAATAAAGTTCCTATTCTTTTGTGCATTGCCAATCCTATTTTTAATCTCTCCATGTTTGGTAAAAGCGGAAGTCAATGCCAATCCAAGTTATTCAAAAAACGTTTTCGCCTTAGGTTACGGTTTCTATTCATTTGATTTTGACAACTGGGGTGGATCTAAAGGACCGCTTATGCTTAAGTATGAAAAAAGATTTGAAAACCACATTG
>Ga0105050_10002181_pt1 | contig 28413 bp, 24 predicted proteins | sample FRY01_FD_78088 | JGI IMG/M metagenome (GOLD analysis project Ga0105050, IMG submission 78088) | Freshwater microbial communities from Lake Fryxell liftoff mats and glacier meltwater in Antarctica - FRY-01 | ecosystem: Environmental > Aquatic > Freshwater > Ice > Glacier meltwater ...
ATTAAATTCCCCCTTCGGAGGGGGCAGGGGGAGGATGTTTGTTTGGTTTCCTCCCCCTAACCCCCTCCGAAGGGGGAAGAAAAGAAATTCTTTTTACGCTTTCAATTCTTTATTATACTTTTTCGTGTAAAGTTATTTTGTACCTAATCAATACTTGAAGTAAGATTAAATTCCCCCTTCGGAGAGGGCAGGGGGAGGATATTTGTTGGGTGTCCTCCCCCTAACCCCCTCCAAAGGGGGAAGAAAAGTAATTCTTTTTCACGCTTTCAATTCTTTATTATACTTGTTCGTGTAAAGTTATTTTGTACCAAGTCAACACTCGAAGTGAGATTAAATTCCCCCTTTGGAGGGGGTAGGGGGAGATAATTTATTGGATTTCCTCCCCCTAGTCTAGTCAACACTCGAAGTGAGATTAAATTCCCCCTTTGGAGGGGGCAGGGGGAGGATGTTTGTTGGGTGTCCTCCCCCAACCCCCTCCAAAGGGGGAAGAAAAGAAATTCTTTTTACGCTTTAAATTCTTTATTATACTTTTTCGTGTAAAGTTATTTTGTACCTAATCAATACTTGAAGTAAGAGTAAATTCCCCCTGTGGAGGGGGCAGGGGGAGGATGTTTGTTGGGCATCCTCCCCCAAACCCCCTCCAAAGGGGGAAGAAAGAAATCTTACTTCGGGGGAGGATGTTTAGTGGCATCCTCCCCCAAACCCCCTCCAAAGGGGGAAGAAAGAAATCTTACTTCGGGGGAGGATGTTTATTGGGCATCCTCCCCCTAATCTAGTCAACACTCGAAGTGAGATTAAATTCCCCCTTTGGAGGGCGCCAGCCCGGACTCGTCACCTGTTTTGTAATTGTTTTATGGGTTTTAACATTTCAACATCACAAAAAGCGGAAATTTTATACGCATAGCAACCGTAAGTCTTTTCCATTGCAACCGATCCAATTAAAAAAAGTACAGATTCAGCACTTGGCATTGCTCCTCTCATTTTTAAAGTTCTTTTATAATCACGATTTAAGCGTTCGATCCAATTCGTAGAATAAATTATTCTTTGTATTGACGCAGGGAATTTAGTGTATGTAAAATAATAAATATTTCTCTCGTTTCGATAACTTTTTAATGTTGGATATTTTGATTCCCAGTTGCTTATAAAAGTTTGCAGCCGATTAAACCCATCTATTGGAGTATCTGTACTTGTCTCTAATGTAAAGACTTCTTTAAGCTCATCGTTTACTTGTGATCGAAGTTTGTATGGAAATAGTGTTGTTATATTTCTTTTGAAATGAACAACACATAGCTGATGAGGGGTGCTTGGCTATACCTTTGCAAAGGCATTCTCAATTGAAGTTAAGCCGTCAGAGACTAATAAGCCAACGCTTTGAACTCCTCGTTTCTTTAACTCCTCGAACTCAATTTGCCATAATCCAGCGCCTTCTGTTGGATGATTTACAACGGACAATACTTCTCGAGAACCATCTTCTTTGATTCCTAAAATTGAATAATATGCTTCTTTCGTTACTGATTTATCCCTTCTTGTACTTACAAATGTTGCATCAATATAAATCACTAAATAATGAGAGTTTAAGCCCCTTTTTACCCAAACATCAATATCTTCTCGTGAGTCTTTCATTAAAAAACTAACTTGAGATTTATTGTAATGTTTACCATAAACCTCCTGGTAAACATTACCGATTTGCTCGGTTGTTAAACCCTTTTTATATAAACTGAAAATCAATTTATTCCGCTCAGCGTCTTCATCTCGAATAATGCCTTATAAAACTGGATAAAAATCTCCTTGGCGAGTTCTTGGGACACTTAAAGCTATTTATTTACCGAATCCATTAATTATTCGGGGACGATAACCATTTGCGTAATCTCCTGTCTCTTGTTGATGTATTTTTCTCTCCGATTTCATCAAAACTTCTAATGATAATTTCATTACTCTGTTAAATCCATCTTTTTCATTTGCAATATCTTGCAAAATTTCCGTAATTTGCCCTTGTGTAAAGTTCATATTTGTGTGTTTTTTATGTTGTAATTTAAAATTACAAAATATTTACTTTACACACTTTTTTAGTACAGTATCGAAAAAATATACCTTAACCCACCAAACGGAGGTGTGGATTTATACCAAAAAGTAAAAGATTATGTGCATTTTTACATCACAGAAAGAAGACATACTGAAATTGGCAGCATCCCACCAGACGAACTTTATTTTAAACCAAAATTGGTCGGGTAATACAACTAAGAAAATGAAAATGTTGTCTTAAAGATGGGGAGTACTATATGATCTACTTTTCGCGCAGAGATTCCCGTTCTAATTTTAAAAGATTCGGCATCAAAATCAGAAATTTCAGTATTTAATTCATCATTAGGTGCCAAAATATTGACAATACCTTTTATAGAACAATTTCCTAATCCACTGATTGCCATTAATCTTAATCTTTAAATAGTTCTTCTAAATCTACAATTAAATCAGTAAACAAAGTAGATTGAACTTCATTGAATCCATCCGCTTTGCAAAAAACACCTAGTGAAACAAGTCTGTTTTCCTTTAAACTAAATACTTTTACTGCGTTTGTTTCTGGATTAATAATCCAATATTCTTGCACGCCAATTTCTTCGTACAAGTTAAATTTTTCGTTATAATCTCTTTTTGCGGTACTTGCGGACGTAATTTCAACCACTAAATCAGGTGCATCAATGGCTCTGCAATCATTCAATTTACTCAAATCGCAAAAAACAGAACTATCAGGTTGAACAATCGTATCAACTTCTGAATCGCAGCCTTTATTTTTCTTCAAACGCACATCGAAAAGAGAAGAATCTACTTGATACGAACAACCCTCTAAAAGATTGAATAAAGTAGAAAAAATCGTTGCCTCGATTCGTTGATGTTTACGTTTCAGAGCAGGACTCACTCTGTAAATCCAACCTTTAATTAATTCCACACAATCTTCAAATTGCCACGTTAAATAATCGGCATACGTGTATTGTTTGCTGAAATCTAACTGCGAAATGTCTGTTATTGGTGTCATTGAATATTAAAATTGAGGAAAATAGTTTAATAAAAACGAATGCAACTTACTTATTATCCTGTAGTTTAACTAAAATCTGCTCGTGAATATTTTTAAAAGTTACACAATTGGCAAGTTCGGATGAGCTAATAAAAATCCCTTCTTCCTCGTTGATACGTGTAATTAAATACAAGGCGTTTAGGGAGCTCCAAGAATTCAAATTTCGGAATATTGTGTCACCTTTAATTTCTGTATAAATGGTTCTCCCAATTCTTTTGCTATAAATTCTAAAAAAAATGTTTCCTGCGCTAGCTTTGCCATAAAGCAAATATAAGAATTTCTGTAAAATGATTCAGACTTTAAAGTTACAAGTTTAAATAGAGGTAAATCCTTGCTTTTTCGACTAAAAAATACCTGCTAAAAAAGTAGAAGCGGCATCAGACCAAAATAAATTTTTGGGGTCTAATTGCTTTTTAAGTGCAATAAATTCTTTGTGTTTTGGAAACATTTCTTTAAAAGCATCGGGCGCTAAAAAAGGGAATTTTCCTAAGTAAATCTTCCCATTGTATTTTAAACAAACTTCAATTAAATGTTCTTGAATCCAAGTGATTTTAGATTCGGTAAAATTTGCCAATCCAAAATTCAATAATAGTGAATAGCCAGCACCATGAAAAGATAAAAGTGTTTCTTGTGCTTTATGTTTCCTAATTCCTGATACAATTGGCATAACCCCGTTAGATTTACAGAATTTCATTATTTCGCGACTTGCTTCTGGAAACTTCTCCAGCGAAAATAAAAATTGAAATTCTCGAAAACCTTTTGGTAAATATAATCGATTCCAATTTGGTAATTTATCGTTGATAGGTGATTGAAATTTAGTAAGTGATATTCGCTTTTTAGGACTGATGATTGGCTTGTGATACTTTACTTTAGTGGCAAGATAGTGAACTGGAAATAAATAAAAATTTCGACTAATTTTCCAAAAAAGATTACTTTTTAAGCCTAAAATATGTGTTCGTTGAGTGAGCATTTTCTGAACTTCCTTGCGGTTTGATTCATGTTTTAACTCACTGTATTTACCTTCAAAAAACAAACCTCTCCCCATTTGATTTTTGTAAGAAAATGGATCAATCCAACTGTGGGCGAAGTCATTCGTATGAACTGAGAGATTTTCAAACAATTCTAATTGTGTTTCAATGCTCGAGACGCGCTTTGTAGAAGCATCAACATAATAGGAGCTAATTGGAGTAAGCTTTAAAGTGACTTCCTTAATTATTACGAGCAATCCTAAACCTCCACAAATTGCATTAAATAAATTTAGGTCATTTTCTTTGGTAATAATGCGCTCTTCTTCCGACGAAAGCAAAACTCTCATGGATAGAATGTTTTGCGAAAAGTTGCCGTTTTTCCATGAATCTTTTCCATTTACGTCATTAGAAATATTTCCAATAACCGTATTTTTCATAAATCCTGTGATGGCAACCAAGGTCAAATTTAGTGGTAAAACCAATCTTAAAATAGTAGAAATTCGCGTTCCTGCTTGAACGGTAATGGTGGATTTATTCCAATCAAATTCAATAATGTTATCAAGCTTTGTTAGGTCAAGAATAATCTGTTAGGATAGTGTAGAAACATTACTATATCCCAATGGTACACCAAAAGGACAGATTTGTAAGTTGTTGATTTTAGCATTTTTAACACATTCTAAAATCTCTTCTGAATTTTTTGGTTGGCTAATAAAAGCATTAACCTCCATAAAATTATTGGCTGAAATTTTTTTTAAGTGAAACATTTGTAAGTGAGGGAGTTTGTAAAATAACTGTGTAAATTTAGTTGTAAAAAGTATAATTGTAAAAATACAAACAAAGTTGGAAAATAGAGTTTAAAATCAAGAGGAAGGATCCAAAATCTCGACATTAATACAACCTTTTTTCAGTATCGAATTTCTATCAGCTCCTGATTACTTGTACTTACGGTTTCCGCTCCTAAAATTTTTGTTGTGACGAACTTCATTTGCCTTAAAATTTCACAAAGTTCCCCCCCGCATTAAAGCAATAAAATCTTTCAATCAACAACTTAAATAGTTCAACAAAATCCCACAAGCTACGCCTACGTTTAAAGACTCCGCTTGGCCTTTTCCTTGGATGGTAATTGGGTTTTTAAGCAAAGGAATTAATTCCTGACTAATACCCTTTCCTTCGTTTCCGAGCAGAATGATTTTTATTTTTTCACTAGGGATTTCTTGAAACGGAACGCCGTCCATCAAAGCAGCATAAACATTTTCTTGATTTTCTGAGATAAATGTAGCCAAATCAGAATATTGAACGTTGATGCGTAAGAAACTACCCATTGTTGCTTGCAACGTTTTCGGATTGTAGAAATCTACCGTATTTGGCGCACATAAAATTTGATCGATTCCAAACCAATCAGCAGTGCGAATGATTGTTCCTAAATTTCCAGGGTCTTGAATTCCGTCTATTAGAATTAACTTTTTGCTTAAATCTAGTGGATTCATTTCGAATTTTTCAACAACTGCTAGAACGGTGGAAGCGGTTGTAAGTGTGCTAATACGCTCCATTTCGTCAGAATTAGCTTGAAAAATCAAATTAGCTGGAATCGAATTTAACTCTTCTGAATTCGTACCAAAGGAATTTTTACAAACAATCAAACGAACAGATTTTGGGAAATTTCGAATCAATTCATTCACGATTTTTTCCCCTTCCACGATAAATAAATTTTCCTTTTCCCTATTTTTTTTAAGGTGAAGTGTCTTAATCCATTTTATCTTTTGAATCGAAATAGTTTCCAAGTGAATAATGTTAAATTTGTAATCTACTATATGTCAAGAAAAGCGAAGTTACAAAATTTAAATCTACTGTTGGTATTGCTGCTTTTGAGCGCATGCAACATAACACGTAACGTTCCTAAAAATCGCTATTTATTAAAAGCTAATGTCGTGAATATTGACAATAAAGCCGTAGTAGAAGATGCTATTTTACCCATCATTCGGCAACAGCCAAATCAAAAAACGTTAGGGATTAATTTGAAATTGCGTATCTTCAATACAATTGATTCCGCTAAAGTCGCAACAAAAAAAGTGAAAAAAATCGCGAAATTTTATTTGAAAGTAGAACGAAAAAAGAAAAAATTCCAAGTAATAAATGCAAAAAGAATTGAAAAAGCGCGTGCTAAAAATCAAAGAGAATACACTAAAAAAATATATAAAGACACCGTTTATGATAACGTTATGCTCCGTGAAAGAATCAAGTATAAATTCGGTCAAAAACCAATTGTTTTCGATTCAATCTTGTATAATAAAAGCATTGAACAATTGGTGCTTTACCTTAAAAAAAGCGGTTATTATTACAGTACAGTCAGCGCTGAAGTCAATTATAAGGATAAAAAACGATTTGCAATTCCAACGTACAACATTGAAACTGGACGCGTATATGTAATAGACTCTGTAAAAGTTGAAGGTCAAGCATTAATTCTAGATAAATATGGAGTTTTCTTGAAACGAACCATTCAATCTACTGGCGAAAACCCCTTAATTGGAAAACCTTTTGACATCAATTATTTAGATGAATTTAGAGAAACCGTTGCCAAATTTATGCGAGACGAAGAGATTTACAAATTTTATGGTTCGAATATCAAATTTTTGGCTGACACTTTCAAAAACACCATGAAAGTCAATCTTGTTTTTATTTTTGAAGATCGCTATATTCCCTCGCCCAACAAAAGTGATTCATTAATTAAAATCCCTTTTAGAGCAACCGTTGTCAATGATGTTTACTTTCATTTGGCGGATACACTCAATTACAAAGGATATTTTTACAAAGAGCTAGAAGAAAGAAATATTTCCAGTTCAAAAGATCCTGAGTTTGAAAAGTACATCATTACCTTGAATAAATTTAAATACGAGGAAATTAACTTTTCGAAGAAAAAATTGAAAAAGAATAAATTTCCACCAGGAACAAAAGACCCTTTTCGTGTCGTAAATGTGAACTATAACGGCACAAAACCTTGGCTTAAACCGGGGCTTTTGGAACTTCAAAATTATTTAGAGCACAATAATAAATACAAGGAATATTATTTAGATCGAGGTTATCGGAGCTTAAATCAACTCGGTGTTTTTAGTTCCATTAAAACAGAATTAGTGGAAATTCCAGGGACGAATAAAATTGATGTTCACTATTTTCTGCAAGCGGCAAAAAAACACTCATTTGGTGTTGAACCGAAATTTACTACTTCCTTTGGTTTGTTAGGAGTTTCAGCTTCAGTAAATTACACCAATAAAAATCTAGCAAGAGGAGCCCAAAAAATGACTATTTCACTTGGTGGTGGATTTGAATCACAACCGCAAGTTTTTGAAGATAACACACGAATACGTACTTTTAACACTTTTGAAATTGGCCCAAGTATTAAATTTGACTTTCCAGGATTGTTCCCTGTACCCGTTACGAAAATGTCAAAACGCCAGAAACCACGAACGTTAATGGCTTTGGCTTATAACTGGGAAAACCGAGATATCTTCGACAGACGTGTTTTTCAGTTGAATTACCTATGGAAATTTTTCGTCGGAAAAACGCAAATATTCCAAATCGGTTTACCTGGTGCGTCGATTGTGAAATTTGTTAGAATCACAAAAAGCGATGCGTTTACAAATCAATTGAATCAGATTAACGATGTGTTTTTAACAAATACGTATAGTAATCAGTATATTTGGCAAGACTTTAAATTTAGTTTTGAATACAATAACAAAGACAAAGATTTTAAAGATAAAAGACGATTTTTAAATGCTGGAATCTATTACACAGCAACATTCGATGCAGCAGGGAACACGCTTTCCATGTTTAAAGCAAGACAAGATACTGCGAATAATCAGCATTTATTTAATAACTTACCTTACTCTCAATTTGTGCGATTTGACAATCAATACATCTTGACGAAAAGGCTTCCACACAATACTTCGGCACACGTTAAATTGAACGCTGGCGGTGGAATTCCTTACGGAAACTCAAAAACATCCATGCCTTATGATTATAGCTTTTTCGTTGGTGGGTCAAATGACAATAGAGGCTGGAGAGCACGTTCTTTAGGTCCTGGTGCTTACAAGTATCATTTGGATACCAATCGATTAGCGACACAAATTGCGGACATTCGGATAGGTGGCTCTTTAGAATATCGCTTTTCCTTAGGTTCACTTTTGAAAGGGGCTGTTTTTAGTGATTTTGGTAATATTTGGACTTATAAAGAAGAACAAAGTCGCATCGGAAGTCAGTTTAAATTGAAGACTTTTTTACCTCAAATCGCATTAGCAGCTGGCGTAGGAATTAGAATGGATTTAGATTTTTTCATTATTCGTCTGGATTTAGGCTTCCCTGTTTACAATCCTGCGTTTGCCGATGGAGCTAAGTGGGTTTTCCAAGATTTGTTCAAAAAAGAAGATTTTAGAAAAACGTATTATCAAGAAGGAATTAACACATTTGGAATGACCTTGGATCAAGTAAAGAAGATAATGCCGAAACCGTTTGTACCTTCGATTAATTTTGGAATTGGTTACCCTTTTTAAATTGCGGATTGGAAGATTACAGATTATCATTGCTCAACTAAAAGACTATTTAAATTAACTCATTTGTCAATCATTTATAATATCTCAGCCTTAGCGGAAATTCATACAATCTTTTCGCTGTTTAAGAGTGATTTTTCAAACAGTCTTCACCCTTCCGCCAATGTCACTTGGGAGTAAATTAAATCTCACTTTTACTAAAGGCCGTATATTTAGCTAAGGGAGCTGACCCTCTCAAAATTAAAAATCAAAAATCAAAAAAAATGAAATATTCACTACTCTTCTTTTTAATAATTTTAAGTTCTTGCATGAAAGGAATTAAAGTTGATTTAGTAATTCACAATGCTCGTATTCATACCATGGATGATTTGAATTCCGTGGAAGAAGCAATGGCTATTCGCGACGGAAAAATAATTGAAGTTGGGCCTGAACGCCAGATCTTAAATAAATACCGTTCCGATGAATCAATTGATGCGCAAGGAAAAGATGTTTACCCTGGATTAACTGATGCTCATGGTCATTTAATTGCGTATTCAGAACAACGCTTAAGTGCTGATTTAGTTGGTTCAAAATCCTTTGAAGAAGTTATCGTTCGCTGTGAAAAATACGCAAGTAGAAAAAGTAAAAAATTTGTTATTGGTAGAGGTTGGGATCAATCACTTTGGGGAAATTCTGAGCTTCCAAGTAATGAAAAACTGAACGAATTATTTCCAACTATTCCAGTTTGTTTGATGCGAGTTGATGGTCATGCTGTTTTGGTAAATGACTTTTTATTGAAGCAATCAGGCTTAGACGAAAACTCAAAAATTGCGGGCGGAGAAGTTGTTTTAAAGAATGGAAAACCGTCAGGACTTTTAATTGATAATGCTATAAATGAAGTACAAAAACACTTACCAAAATTTTCTTCAAAAGAAATTTCAGAGACTATTTTGGAGATACAAAATGAATTATTTATGTATGGAATTACAGGAGTTCACGAAGCAGGAATTGAGAACAAACGAATTGAGCTTTTTAGAGACTTAGTAGCATCCAATAAACTAAAAATCAACTTGTACGCTATGTTATTGCCGTCACAAGCCAATTTTAATTTTGCTAAAAAATATGGACCTTACCGCTACAAGAATTTACACATTCGTAGTTTTAAAGTGTATGCTGATGGTGCATTAGGTTCACGCGGAGCCTTGTTGAAAAAACCCTATTCAGACGCACATCATTCGCATGGTTTATTGCTGACACCAATTTCTGAAATCATTTCTATTTCTGATTTCTGTTTGCGTAATGGCTACCAAATGAACACGCATGGAATTGGTGATTCTGCGAATGCTTTGATTTTGTCGATTTACAAAAATGCGTTTGAGCGGAACAAAGATCATCGTTTTAGAATTGAACACGCGCAAGTTGTTGATCCGTTAGATTTTGCAAAATTTGCTGATTATGCCGTTTTTCCATCAGTGCAACCAACGCATGCCGTTTCTGATCAAAGATGGGCTGAAAATAGAATCGGAAAGGAACGGCTCAAAGGTGCGTATGCTTATAGAACTTTATTGAAGCAATATGGAATGGTTGCAATTGGAACCGATTTCCCAGTGGAATTAACAAATCCATTTTTGACAATTCATGCTGCTGTGGAGCGAAAAAATGCGACGAATGAACCAATGAGCGGTTTTTTAGCTTCTGAATCGTTAACCTTAGAAGAAGTTATGCGCGGAATGACAATCTGGGCAGCCTTTGCTTCGTTTGATGAAAATAGGTTTGGAAGATTGATAAAAGGGAAAGAAGCAACGTTCGCAATTTTCGAAAATCCATTGCGCTCTGAACCGAATTTCAGACAAAATTTTTCCTGGAAAACCTTTATCCGAGGTGAGTTGGTTTATTCAACCGATGAATTGTAAGTTGAATTCTTATTTCTATTTAAGCTGCTAATAACAGATTACTCGTAATTAGTTCTAGTTTGCTTTCATTCGCTTGCAATGAGTAAGTTGTTTACATAAACCAAAGACTTTTCATTGTTTTTGATTAAACGTTTAAAACTCTTTGAATTTGCTTGTCGAACAGATTTTGATTTTTGCCAATTTCTTAAATTCAATAGTGCGTATCTCAAAGAACACTGTTGAAAAAGTTAGTAAAGATTCGGATACTTACGATTTTTCACAAGGAGGTTTGAGATTGAATCGTGTTTTTGTGGGAAGAAGACAATTTTTGGAAGCATAGAAAGATCCACTGTTTTTAAATGATTTAATTTTAATAATTAATTTGCTAAAATCTAATCATCATAAATCCATTTATTTTTTCGTTCGATGAATTCTTTGTAAAAACAGAGTCATTAGCCATCTTTAATTTAGTGGATTCGCTAACAAGCTCAAGTGAAACAAGGATTCTCCAATTTCTTTTTCGCTTAATTCGACATCAAAAATACATGAACCGATTCCGTCTAAAATACTTCCTAGAATTTTGCCAGATTCATTTTTCTTGTCTTGATACATCAGCGATATGACAGCGCTAACTTCATCGGCATTTAAAGAAATCATCGGGAAACTCGCTGTAATTGTTGTTTGAATATCTTTAAATTCTTCTTTACTCAACAAAGTTCGTTTCATTGATATAAAAGCTTCTGCACACATTCCTAAAGCTACTGCGTGTCCATGTGAAATAGGCGTCTTATCCAAAAAATAACTTTCTAATGCGTGTCCAATTGTGTGTCCAAAGTTCAAAATTTTGCGTTCACCTTTTTCGTTAGGATCACTTGCAACAATTTCATTTTTAATTTTTACTGAAGTCCAAATAATATCGGGTTTTGTCAAATCCTCTTCTGCATGAATAGTTCTAATTTTCGACCACAATTTTTTGTCTTTAATCAAGGCATGTTTCAGCATTTCAGCATAACCATTAAAAATTTCTTCACCTGGAAGTGTGCCTAGAAAAATAGGGTCAATGAAAACATGAGTTGGGTATGAAAAAGTACCTAATTGGTTTTTGAAATGGTCTAAATCTATACCTGTTTTTCCACCAATTGATGCATCAACCATTCCTAAAAGAGATGTTGGAATATTGATAAATTTAAGTCCTCGTTTAAAAATAGAAGCGATAAAACCGCCCATATCTGTAACAACTCCGCCACCTAAATTAATCACTAAATCTTTTCGTCCAAAGCCATACTCAGTAAACGCTTGCCATACTTGAAAACAGACTTCCATGACTTTGTTTTCTTCGCCAACGGGTAAAAGAATTACCTCTGCACGTTCCAACTCTGGAAAGGATGTAATCATATATTCCAAACAGCAATCGTGCGTATTTTCATCGACGATTATTATTAGGTTGTGGTTTTTAAATTCATGTAAAACCTTAGTCAACGAACCTTCGGTGATTGAACCTATTTCTATTTTTGTTTCTGTATTGAAGAGCGTTTTCATACTTAAATTGAAAATCAAAAGTAATTAAACTTTAAAGATTGAATTCTGTTTTTAAAAAAGCAATTACTTTTGACGCATGGTTTCTTTTGATAACACCGAAGTTGCTTTTCAAAGCAAGACGAACAAAGATTTAAAACGGGCTTATTGGCTGTTTAAAATTATTGCTTCTCCCACATTTGTAAAAGTTGGAAAATTCTTCACCAATTTAGCTTTAACCATTGGTTTACCAATTCGTAAGACAGTGAAAGCTACCATTTTTAAACAATTTTGTGGAGGCGAAACCATTGATGAATGCGCTGACACAATTAAACATTTAGGTGCTTTTCAAGTTGGGACAATTTTGGATTATTCGGTCGAAGGTAAAACATCAGATGAAGATTTTGACAAGACCGTTGAAATAATTATTAGTACAATTGAACGCGCAAAAAATGATAATAACATTCCTTTTGCGGTTTTTAAAGTGACAGGAATTGCCCGTTTTGATTTAATTGAAAAAGCTTCCAATAAAAAGCACCAATTAACAAGAAAAGAAGAAACTGAAATTCAAGTAATCATCCAACGCATTGATAAAATTGCAAAGGCATCATTTGAAGCGAAGGTTCCATTATTTATGGATGCAGAAGAATCTTGGATTCAAGATGCAATTGACACATGGACGTTTGAAATGATGCTGAAATACAATAAGGAAGAAGCAATTGTTTACAATACTTTGCAAATGTACCGTCACGATCGCTTGGAATTTTTGAAAGAGTGCCATCAATTAGCGCAAGAGAGAGGTGTGTTTTACGGTGTGAAATTAGTTCGAGGTGCCTACATGGAAAAAGAGAGAGAACGTGCTTTAAAGATGGTTTATGATTCACCGATTCAACCCACTAAAAACGCAACCGATTTTGATTATAATGAAGCCTTAAAATTCATTGTTAAAAATGAAGCAGTTTTTGCACTTTGCGCAGGCTCACACAACGAGGAAAGTTCTTTGATTTTGACGAAATTATTAGCAGAGAATGGTATTTCACCTTCAAATAAACGCTTTTATTTTGCTCAGTTATTAGGAATGAGCGATCACATTTCGTACAATCTTTCACATGCTGGATTTCAAGTAGCAAAATACGTTCCTTTTGGTCCTGTTAAAGAAGTGATGCCGTATATGCTACGAAGAGCTGATGAAAACACTTCCGTTGCAGGACAAACGGGTAGAGAACTTTCGTTGATTATGAAAGAATTGAGGAGAAGAAGGAACTAATTCCTAACTTTTTACTTTGTTGTCTAATCTTATTTTTTACCTACTTTAAATGAAGGTAAAAAAACAATATTTAACAATTGAAAACACACAAAAGAATTTTCTAAAGCTATATTTGTTTCTGTTTTTGAATCAACAAGTTTGTTACTTTTTGATTTAATTAGCAATAATTTTAAACTTAAAAAATTGTAGCTTACGAAATGTCCAAATTGTAATGTGTCTTTAGTTATGACTGACCGTAGCGGAATTGAAATTGATTATTGTCCAGAATGCAGAGGTGTTTGGCTTGATCGTGGCGAACTCGATAAAATTATCGAATGCTCCACTCAAAGTGTTAAGAGTACTCCAACCGATAATTATTCTGAAAACAGACAATATTCAAAAGATAGTGATTACAAAAACAAGAAGAAAAAAGGTATTTTTGGTGATTTGTTTGATTTCTGACAAACCGATTAGAAAAAATCAGTCTTGCTTCGATTTTTTTGCGTGATTCGTGTAATTACCGGTAAAATTCTCACCACGAATTACACGAATTTTATGATGGATATTGAAGATTTCTAAGAGAGATTCAAAGCAAATTTGTTGTTTCAAATGACGTGAAAAGCGGTTTGTTCTTTAGAAATTAATCTATCTTAATTAGTTTGGTAACAGAATTTCCAATTTTCAGGAAGTAGGTTCCTCTGCTTAAATTGGCAGTAGAACACGTGATATAGGTTTGAAAATCAAAAGATTCGATTTGTTGACCAAGATTATTAATCAAGGTTGCGCTCACCATTTCATTTCCTTCTAACTCAATTGTGAAATCATCTTTGAATGGGTTTGGATAAACTTTGCCTTTTAATTCTTCACTAACAATAGCAATTTCTACCAATTGATTTAAAAGTGCAACATTAGTTGAGTTTGGGTAAATATCTGTTGGGCCTACTTTCATAGCAAAAATATTACTTCCACCATTGAAGGTGAATTGTGCCGTTCCAGTACTTGAACTATATCCAATTGCAATAAAACTACCATCAGAAGTTGCAACTAATTCGTTTACTTCATCAACACCTTGATTATTAATAGAAGTAAATTGGTTCATCCAATAGATATTTACGGGGTCAAAATAAGCCAGAATTACATCAAAAGTATCTTGGAAAGTACTTGCGTTTTTTGTGTAATATCCGACAGCTACTTTATTCTTGATTTGGTTAAAAAGAATCTCTTTAAATTGTTCAGATCTTCCATCACTATTTAAAATTGTGTAGTGACTTATTAATGAACCGTTATCATTGTAAACTCCTGTGTAACAATTGCTTTTGCCTGTAGTGTTTATACGATATCCAGCAACATAGAATTTATTTATTCCTTTGGAAATGTCACTTACAACATATTTCCCTGGTAAATCACTAATTGTATCTCTCCAAATTAGTTCACCGAAATCATCCATTTCCAGCACAAAACCTTTAACCATATTAGAATCTGGAATAAACCATTGACCTCCAATTAAGTAATTATTGCTTGTTTTAACAATCGTATTTGCAATATCTTCTCCTTGCCCTCCTAGTTGTCGGGTCCAAAGTGTGTCGCCATTTTTATCCGTTTTTATAATTAAAATATCTGTATTTCCTGTGTTCATGTCGGTTGTTTCTCCTACCATCACAATTCCAGAATCGAGTGCCATTACTGCGTCGTTCACACGTTCCCAACTCGAAGGTTTACCGTAATTTTTCTCCCAAAGCTGTTCACCATTCAGATTTGTTTTAACCAAATAGGCATTAAAATCACCGTTGCCAAATGAGTTAGAGAATCCAGCGATGTAGAATCCTAAATCTTTGTTATAAAGAACTCGTTTGCCTTCTTCGGATTCTGGTCCACCGTATTGATTGCTCCATTTGTAATTCCCCAAAGAGTCTACATGAAGTAAAAAAGCCTGTGAACTTCCTTCCCAACTACTTGAAGAGCCGGTAATTACATAAGAAGAATCCTCTAATTGTACAATTCCTTCTCCTTTGTCAAACCCATTTCCCGAGTATAACTTATAAAATGAAATCTGAGCACTCAAATTCGACAAAGCAAACAGAGTAAAAAGTTGGATTAAAATGCGCATTGTAAACGAATTAAGTATGAAGCACCGATTTTGCTGAATAAATTTTCACTGGAAATTCCAATGTTTAATTTTGTCGTATTGTAGGAAAGATATGCACCACCGCGCAAGCCAGAAAATCCTCCAAAAGTGGCACTTGCACCAATATTTAAAAATTCAATCGGACGGTAATTCAATCCTGCAAAAATTTGTGGAATCGTAATTTTACTCAAATACATTCTTCCACCGTAAAATTCTTGTAATTTATGTTTGGAGTTAACATCTACTAATTTAGACGCTTGCAACAATCCTGGGAGAAAAACAGAGTTTTTTCGTGTCGTCTCTTCAATTCCTAATGAATCCATTAAAGCAACGTTGTCATTAATGATTGAACCTCCGTTTACGATTTCATTGTATGAAAAACCAGTATACGAAACCATACTATTGCTAGAATATGTTTTCTGGGAACTAATGGCAGAAACAAAACCAAGATTGCGCCCCATAATTTGAAAGTAGGTAGCATCGCCTTTTTTATTTGGACTATTGAAACGAATATCGAAATCTAAAGCAATACCAAAACTTTTAATGTAATTTGCATCATCATAGAAATTATAATTTCCTCTATAATTTAATTTTAAAGTGTCATTTTCTGCCGATTGATAAAGCTGAAAACGATTTAAATCAATTGAAGTAGCATTGTTCATTCCAACAAGATTTAAGCTGATAGATGATTTACTTTCTTTATCAATTATTCCAAAACCGATTTTTTGAAAAGTTATGCTTTTAAAAATTGTTCCAGACATATTCGCCGTATCTCCAATAAATGTTGAATTTCCATACATAGCTAAAGTGTAGGCATCTTTGGAATAAATTAGTTGATTGAAATTATACATTCCTGCTTTAACTAGAAAACCAACACGTTCCATTTTGAACATGTTTACATTGTAATTTTTGTATTCTAATTCTACATTCACATCCGAACCAAAACGATTCATGCTTTTGTGTCGTTCTAGTGATTTATCTTTCATTTCATTGGTGATAGTTCCACCGAAAAGAAATTTTCCAGCGATATCGAACCCAATTGCAGTTGAACCTACGTCTGCAATTCCAGTTAAAATAAGTTCTTGTTTTGGTTCGACCAACGTGTCAAAATTCATCGGAATGTAATGTTGTCCAAAGATTGTTAGTTGTGCAAACACGAAAAATAGGAGAAGTTTAACTTTCATCAAATTATAATTTTAGTATTCAATTTCACATTCAATTTCACCGCTAAAAATGCTCCTAATGGAATAGACTGTATTTCACTTGCTCCAGACGAAGGATTTGGTGTGTCGAACCGAGCTTCCACCACCACCTTTTTGATTTTATTAATGTCTTTTAAAACATCGTCGCTCAAAACAAAGTCAACTTTAGATTTCTTTTTATACAAATTATCCGAAACATCCAAAGCACCTAGTAAGCCAGAAGAAATTTGCGCATTGGCAATGATTGTGTGTAATATTACATTGTTAGAATCCATTAAATACAAAACAGCGTCGCAGGAAAGTGGGAATGCATTCGTTGCATTTAATGAAATCATTCCGCTTTCAATATGTGTTTTTGCGTTATCTTGTTCTAAATCAAGGTCAAAAGTGTCTTTTAAAGTTAAGCCATTTGCAGACAGAGAAAGAGGCATTTGAGCTTTGACTTTCAATTTGATTTTGCTGGATGGAAAAACTTCATCGTTTCCTCCCGACACATTTCCCCAAGGATTTAGTTGTAATTGGTAGCCAATTTGGTGGGAAGAGCCTAAATTTTCTAAGTAGTTTTTGATATTACTGTTGTTTTCATCGAAATTTAGCTGTTGGTAAGTTGGCACCAAGGTGTTCCAAATTCCTGTTGCGGGCGAAACGTAAAATGTATTGTTCAATTGGCTTGAGTTGAGGTTTACAGTATTTCCGTTCACATTTGTGTTTGCAGCTTGCGTGATTTTCCCTTTCAGCGAAAGTTTCATTCCATTTTCAATAATTATTTGAAGCGAAGTAGATGGTAAAGTAATTGAACCTTCTGTGATATTGTTGAAGTAAGGAACATTGAAAGTGCTTAATTCCTCAAAAATTTGATCTCCGAAATAGCCTTTAGCATAGTCAATTTTTAAATTAGAAAATGTCGCTTCAAAGCGAAACACATTCGAATTTGAGATTGAAATCGTTGGTCCATCAGGATCTGTTTTAATTGTCAGACGCGATTGAAGTACGTTGTAATCATTTCCTAATTCGCCACGTAAGTCAATGTCGTAATTAGAAATATCCAGCACTTCTTCCGCAACTCCAGGATTTAAAATAGTTCCTCCTTCAACGACATAACTTTGTTCAAAAACGCTACCGTTTTGAGTAACTCCAGGAAGTTGAATCGTAAATAATGCTTTGGTGCCAATCGGGTTGGAAACTTTCACTTTAATTTCACCTTGTGAAACGTGAATTTTTTTCAGCTGAATCGGATTCAAATTCAATTCATGTTCTTCGATAGAATTTACAAATTGATAGCCTGGCGGAACATTATTCAAAGAAACTGTTGGGTTAAAATTTTGCTTAATCGTTGTGTCAGTAATGGAAACAAAATCTGCTAATCCAATATTTAAAATCGTACGTGTCAAATCGACATTAATCGTATTATTAAGTCCTGCTACCAAAGTTGAATCATTGAAAAGCTCCGTAAGCCTGAGCGTATCATTCACCGCTGGCGCTGACCAATCAGTATTCCATGTAGTGTCCTTTTTTTTACAAGCGACAAGCACTAGTAGGGCTGAAAGTAGGAAGATTTTATTCATTTTTTAGATTTTAGATTTTATGAATTTCCGCTGTGGTGAAGAGATTAAGTATAAATGAAAAAAAATTAGATTACGAAGTGAGATTAAGTTTTCCCTTATTGAAGTAGCGAAGGGTTTGTCCTCGCGAAAAAAGGATAGCCTTTAAAAATTAGATTTTAAGTTGAATTATACTAATCTTACACGCTCCACCCATATTTGCAGGGACATCACTTTTATCTAAAATTTTCGTTCTCAATAATACTTGCATATCCTTGCCCCACACCAATACACATCGCCACAAGTGCGTAGCGTTTTCCAGTTCGTTTTAATTCTCTTGCGGCTGTCAGTAAGATACGTGCACCTGACATTCCGAGTGGGTGACCTAAAGCAATTGCTCCTCCATTTGGATTGATTCTAGCATCGTCATCGGCAATTCCCATTGCTCTTGTACAAGCTAAAACTTGTGCTGCAAATGCTTCATTTAACTCCAAAATATCCATGTCAGCTAACGTTAAACCAGCTCTATCCAATGCTTTTTGGGCTGCATAAACTGGTCCAATTCCCATTATTCGAGGTTCGACACCTGCAACGGCTGCACCAACAATTCTTGCCAGTGGTTTTAAATTATGTTTCTTCAATCCTTCTTCCGAAGCAATCAGTAATGCCGCAGCACCATCATTTAAACCAGAGGCATTTCCTGCTGTAACAGTTCCCTCTTTTTTAAACGCCGGTTTTAGTCCAGCCAAACTTTCAAGTGTTGTACTTGCGCGAGCAAATTCGTCTTTTTGGAAAATAATCGGATCTTTTTTCTTTTGCGCAATACTCACGGCAGCGATTTCTTCCTCAAAAAAACCATTACCTTGAGCTTTTGCAGCTTTTTCTTGCGACCAATTGGCAAATTTATCTTGGGCTTCTCGTTCAATTCCATATTTGTCAACCAAATTTTCGGCTGTCATTCCCATACTGTCAACACCATAAATAGCTTCCATTTTAGGGTTGATAAAACGCCACCCGAATGAAGAATCAAATAGTTGAGCATCTCGACCAAATGCAGTAGAAGTTTTTGATAGTATCCACGGACCACGAGTCATGTGTTCAACACCACCCGTGATGTATAAATCTCCAGCGCCATCTTTAATAGCTCTTGCAGCGTTGATTGTTGCTGCCATTCCTGAAGCACATAAGCGATTTACCGTTTCACCAGCAACCTCAACAGGCAAACCAGCTAACAAACCAGCCATTCTAGCCACATTTCGATTGTCTTCACCTGCTTGATTCGCACAACCAAAAATCACATCTTCAATCGCTTTTAAATCCAAATCGGGGTGACGGTCAATTAAACTTTTGATAGCGAAGGCAGCCAAATCATCAGTTCGCATCGTGGATAAAGTCCCACCGAAATTACCAATCGCTGTTCGTACACCATCAACGAGATATACTTTTTTACTCATATTTTCTTATTTCATACGAAAATAGTGCTTTAGGTTGAAATTGACCTCTATTTATTTAAATTTGCTTGAGGTATTTATTAGTACTTTGTTTTTAATATAAAATACCATAGAATTTAGCTGTTTTCCTTTTTTAAAGAAATTTAAATAGCTTATTTAAGGAGAGTTATCGTTTTTCTAAACAGATTTTTAAAATGGTTCATCAAAAAGGAATTCAAATCTTTAAAAAAATGTAAGTTCGTAATGTAAAAATCAACTATGGTAGATTGTCCAAATTGTTTGAGTGTTCAAAATAAAAAAATTTATAATGACACGTTAATTTCTTGTCAAAATTGCGCTCATATTTGGGCAGATTTATCGCTTGACGAGGATCAACTCAGAATTATTTACGCTGAAAACTATTTCAAAGGGGAAGAATATGCAGACTATTTGTCTGATAAATTAATTCTTCAAACCAACTTTAAAAAGCGTTTAAATGCACTGCGAAGTCTTACTAATTCACCAACATTTGAAAACGTTTTAGAGCTGGGTTGTGCCTATGGATTTTTTGGAGAAATGATGTTGAAGAAGAATGCAAGCTACAAAGGTTACGATATTTCGGAAGATGCAATTAGTTATGCAAATCAACATTTTGGAAATCATTTTTCAGCCAAGAATTATTTAACAGCAATCGAAACTTCAAGATCTTTCTCAGATGTATTCTTATGGGACGTTATTGAACATTTGCCTAAACCAAGTGATTTCATTGAAAAATTAGCATTGGAAACGAAGCATGGTGGAAGAGTTTATATCACAACTGGTGATATTTCAGCTTGGTTACCTCAAAAACAAAAAGAGAAGTGGCGAATGATTCATCCACCAACGCACATTCATTATTTTTCAAAAAAGTCGATTTCCTATTTATTAGAACGCTTTGGTTTTGAAATTGAAAAAGTTACCTATCCCCCAGTGAATAGATCCATCCGTGTTATTTTTTACTCTTTGTTTATCCTAAATAAAAAACCGAGTAAAGTAATAAATTTGGTTTATAATTTAATCCCTGAAAAAGCGTCAATTAGAGTGAACACACGTGATATTATGTTTGTAATTGCAAAGAAAAAATAAGGTTATGAATGCTATTTTAAATGTTAAACAATTAGCTTTTTTTCAAGAATTACTTCAAGAAAGAGCAATCATCAATCAAGAACAACTTATTGAATACGGTCACGACGAAACCGAAGATTTAAACTTTCCTCCAGCGATTGTTTTAAAACCAATTTCTGTAGCGGAAATTTCTAAAGTCATGCGCTATTGTTTTGAAAATGAAATCCCTGTAACTCCTGCTGGTGCGCGAACAGGTTTGAGTGGTGGTGCTTTGCCAATTCACGGAGGTGTTTTGCTTTCAATGGAGAAATTTAATAAAATCCTTGAAATCGATGAAAAAAACCACCAAGTAATCACTGAGCCAGGAGTAATTACGCAAGTTTTGCAGAATGCCGTCAAAGAAAAAGGCTTATTTTACCCTCCCGATCCTGCAAGTAAAGGTTCTTGTTTCATAGGTGGAAATATTTCTGAAAATTCGGGTGGACCAAAAGCAGTGAAATATGGTGTTACAAAAGATTACGTGCTCAACTTAGAAGTTGTTTTGCCCAACGGTGAAGTGATTTGGACTGGCGCAAATGTGTTAAAAAACGCAACAGGTTACAATTTGACTCAATTACTCGTTGGATCTGAAGGAACGCTCGGAATTATCACGAAGATTGTATTGCGTTTAATTCCACATCCAACTACTGATTTATTGATGCTTGTCCCATTTTTTGATGCCCAAAAAGCATGTGAAGCAGTTGCAGCTATTTTTCAAGCGGGAATTACACCCAGCGGTATGGAATTTATGGAACGTGACGCCCTTCTTTGGGCTCAAGCTTTCACCAAGGATTTCTCCATTCAAGTTGCCGAAAACCATCAAGCACATTTGTTGATTGAAGTAGATGGTTTTGACGTTGACGTTCTAATGAAAGATTGTGAGAAAATTTTGGCAGTTCTTGAGCGTTTTGAAACCGACGAAATTCTTTTCGCAGAAACGGAAGCGCAGAAAAATACACTTTGGAGTTTGAGAAGGAAAGTAGGGGAGGCGGTCAAATCTCAATCTATTTATAAGGAAGAAGATACGGTTGTGCCCCGATTTGCCTTACCTCAGTTGTTGTTCCACGTCAAAGAAATTGGTAAAAAATATGGTTTGCACACTGTTTGTTACGGTCATGCTGGCGATGGAAATTTACACGTAAACATCATCAAAGGTGATTTAAGCGACGAAAAATGGAACTATGAACTACCAATTGCAATCCGTGAAATTTTTACGCAAGTGGTGAAGTTAGGCGGAACACTTTCGGGAGAACACGGCATCGGACTCGTACAAAAAGGCTATATGGATATTGCATTTCCAGAAGTAACTTTAGACCTGATGCGCAACATTAAAAAGGTTTTTGACCCAAAAGGGATTTTGAATCCTGGAAAGATTTTTTGAAGTTGGATTGAAATGATTACTAGTAGAAAAGACAACTGCGGAGTAGTTTTTAATAGAAGACGACAAAAAAAGTCTTGGGTAAATGTGACTATTTAGCTTGTCGAAACCTTATCAGGTGCAAGGTTTTACAACCTACTCACAATTTCGCCGTGGCAAATCACTATTCCCCATACATCATCAAAAATGATTTTAAGAATGGATCAATTTCACCATTCATTACGCCATCAACATCTGAAGTTTCTGTACCTGTACGGACATCTTTCACAAGTTTGTATGGCTGCATTACGTAATTTCTGATTTGTGAACCCCACTCGATTTTCTTTTTGCCAGCTTCGATTTCTGAGCGTTTTTCCATTCTTTCACGCAATTCCAATTCGTATAACTGTGAACGCAACAATTGCAATGCTTTTTCTTTATTTGCTAACTGAGAGCGCGACTCGGAATTTTCAATTATAATTCCAGAAGGTGCATGTCGCAACCGAACAGCTGTTTCAACCTTATTCACATTTTGACCACCAGCTCCACCCGAACGAAACGTCTCAAACGAAACATCAGCAGGATTAATGTGAATTTCAATAGTTTCGTCCACTAAAGGATAAACATAAACTGAAACAAACGATGTGTGACGTTTTGCGTTAGAATCAAATGGAGAAATACGCACCAATCGATGAACGCCATTTTCGCCTTTTAAATAACCAAAAGCAAATTCTCCTTCAAACTCTAAGGTAACTGTTTTTACACCAGCAACGTCGCCCGATTGGTAGTTTAATTCAGAAATTTTGTAGCCTTTTTTCTGTCCCCACATCAAATACATACGCATTAACATCGAAGCCCAATCACAACTTTCTGTACCACCAGCACCGGCAGTAATTTGAATAACTGCGCTCAAACTATCTTCTTCACCGGAAAGCATATTTTTTAATTCTAACTCTTCGATTTCTGTGTTTAAAATTTTGTACGCTTGCTCCATTTCGGCGTCTGTACTCATTCCTTCTTTGACAAATTCAAACATAACTTCTAAATCGTCGGAAGCACTTTTTACCCTATCGAAAGTTTCAACCCAAAATTTCAACCCACGAATTTCTCTCATTTTCTCTTCCGCTTTTTTCGGATCGTCCCAGAAAGATGGATCTTGAGTTCTCAACTCCTCCTCTCGTAATTGCATCCTTTTCTCTTCGATTTTCAAGTAAGATTGAATGGCTAAAACACGTTTTAAAAGTTCTTTATGTTGTTCGATTGTCATGGGGCAAAGGTATGTAATTAATTAGTGCAAGATAATTGCGGATTATTAATTGGGATTGCATTCGCGGCCAAGAAGTCTCACTTTTATTCTTTCATTGCCTCTTTTCTAATAATTCACATAAAAAATTGTAATTAGTTAATTTTAAAAATATTAGTTTATTTTTACACTAATTTAGTTTTAATTATTTATTAAATTATGGTCAAAAGTTACTGTTTCTTTCTGCTTTTTTCAATTTTAGTCTTAGTAAATCATTCTGTTGCGCAACAAAATGTGAGTATTTCTGATGTAAATTCAACACCTGATGCGAGTAGTGTTTTGGATGTTAGTTCCGCTACAAAAGGCTTGCTGATACCACGACTTGCATTAACAGCTACAAACGCAGGAGCACCGATCACTTTACCAGCTACTTCCTTATTGGTTTACAACACGGCCACAGCAGGAGTTGCACCAAACAATGTGACACCAGGTTATTATTACAATTCAGGAACGCCTGTCGCTCCAATTTGGTTCCGTATTTATGCAGGACCACCAGCAGGAACTGAATGGAAATTGTTGGGAAACGCAGGAACTGTTGCTGCAACTAATTTTTTAGGAACAACAGATGCAATTGATTTGGTCTTTCGAACGAATAATTTGGAACGAGCAAGAATTTTATCGACAGGCAATTTTGGAATAGGAACTACTTCTCCAGCAGAACAACTGCATGGTACTGGTAATATGCGTGCAGATGGAATTGTTTATTGGGGAAACGGATTAGTTAGAACAGAATCTAGAGGCGATGCAGGTTTGAGAGGAGATGCAGGTGCAAAAAGTGGTTTTTATGAAACATCCGCTCCTAGTCCTGGTGCTAATTGGCCGGTTGGTGCTGCAAGTTGGTGGCATTTAATCGATACTAGACACAGCACCAATGGGAATAATTACGCTATGCAGTTTGCTGGTAGTTTTTATGACCAAAATTTGTTTTTTAGAAAAACTAATGATAATGCGGCGCAACCTTGGAGTAGGGTTTTGACAACAAACGACGCGACTAAGGTGACTTCTGTGTTTTTAACAAATAATGTGCAAATAGTTGGGAATAATACTGGTACTTATGCTAATAATGCTGGAAGAGGGTGGACATTTGGAACTTGGCAAGACGTCCCAAGTATGACCGTAACTTCAATAATACCAACGTCCAAAAAAGTTATCGTTAACGTTGCTATTGATGGATATGGCAATGACTTTAATTTTTGGGCACCTCAGGCTGTAGTTTTCAGAATATTAAGAGATAATGCCGTTCAAGTTGGTAAAACAGAAGTATTATCAAATGAAAGTGTTTATTATTATTATTATTGGAATGCAAATTTTACTTCTGTTGAATTTACAGGCGACGGAGCAAGTCACACTTGGAGAGTTCAATATTGGATTACTAATTCAACTGCCTCAACTGAGTCAGCATTTTTAGAAGATAGGAGTATTGCAATAATCGAAGCTACACAACCTTAAAATTTCAAGAAAAATGAAATATATTTTTTGTTTTATTCAATTAACTATCGTTTACATTTCTTATTCTCAAGGAGATATTAAACGTAATTTTGAGTCTTTTAAACAAGGTTATTTATTATCAACTGAAACAGGAAGATTTGAAAATCAGAGTGTTGAAATTTCAAATAAAGCGTATGATGATGGTTTATTTGCTGTTTTTTGTGAAAATAGTTCGGGACTTAAATCTGAAACTATGGTATCAAAAGGAATCGCTGAAGTAAGAGTGAATAAAATCAATGGACAAATTAAAAAAGGCGATCCAATTACGTCTTCAACAATTAATGGAATTGGTATGAAAGCGACTATCTCAGGTACAATAATTGGATTTGCATTAGAGGAATTAACAAGCAACGAAGGACTAATAAAAGTTAGAATTCAACCAAGTTATTACAAACAAGAAAAATGAGATTATTTTTTATCTTTATATTAGTGTTTCTAATAGTTCACAAGCAAACAGCACAAGTAGTAACCAACAACGGCGGTTTTATCAAAGCTCAAGCTGGTGCGTTTATTCGCGTGAATGGCTCTGTTGAGAACAATAATTCAGGTTTGATTACAGTGAATGGTGATGGGACAGCTGCCAGCGCACAAGTGTTTGTATCGGAAGATATAACCAACAATGCCACCATAACAGCAGACGGTTACATTAAATTAGTGCGTCATTGGTTCAATAATAGCCTTTTTAATTATGGTTTAAGTACCGTTTTTATGGAAGGAGCAAACCAATTTTTGGGAGGAAGTGTTGCAACGACTTTTAATAATTTAACTCTCGATGGAACGGGAGTAAAAACGCAACAAATCAATAAATCCGCAGTTGGAATTTTGGATCTGAAAAACCTAGAATTGAATACGAACATTTACGGTTTTTTCCAGCTAAATACTGCCACAACTGCCATAATTAGAACAGCAGGTTTGACTGGAGGTTTTGTTTCAAGTGCCAATACTGGCTTTCTTTCTCGAGCTACAAACACCAGCGCATCTTATTTATTTCCAGTTGGTTCAACGGCAAATAATAGTGGAAACACACCTGGAACGGGCACAACGCGTTACCGACCAATTGATTTGATACCGACATCTACAGTGGCAACGTCTTACACTGTTAGAATGGCAAATGTAAATGCTACCACAGAAACTTTCGACAGAACATTGATTGCTCCAACAATTTGCGCTACGAATCCTTTGTTTTATCACCAGATAAATCGTTCTGTAGGTTTAGCTGATGCGACAGTTACTGTTAATTTTATTGAAAGTGCAGATGGAAATTGGCAAGGTATAGCCCGCTGGAATATTACGACGCCAAATTTATGGCAAGAAATCGCTGGAAGTACCGTTACAGCAGGAACACCATTTTCCCAAGCAACAAAAACAACTTGGAATAATTTCAGTGCAACACCTTATATTTTATACAACATTAAACCAACAGTAACTGTTACTTGTGCTGACATTTGTCCAGGTTCCACAACTTCAGTGACAGCCGTCCCAACACCCTCGGGAACTTACAATTACGCATGGACTGTACCAAGTGGTTTTTCACCAAACCCAGGAAACACCACTACTTTCAGTTCAGGAATAGGAGGGACGTATTCAGTTGTCATAACTGACCCAGTAACAAATTGCGTTAGTGATCCAATTAATTGCACTTTTGCGGTTACTCAAAATCCGAGTGTGATTTTCTTAAGTCCACCGTGAGAAAGTTGCTAACTGAAAGTTGAATTCCGATAACTATTTGGATGATAGTGACTTTTAAGCGATGATTCCTAGTCAATACTCGAAGTGGGATTAAATTCCCCCTTTGGAGGGGCAGGGGGAGGATGTTTATTGGATTTCCTTCCTCTAGTTTAGTCAATACTCGAAGTGGGATTAAATTCCCCCTTTGGAGGAATTATCTTGTGACGATTTCCTCCCCCTAGCCCCCTCCAAAGGGGGAAGAAAAGAAATCTCACTTTGGGGAAGGATGTTTATTGGATTTCCTCCCCCTAACCCCCTCCAAAGGGGGAAGAAAAGAAATTCTTTTTCACGCTTTCAATTCTTTATTATACTTGTTCGTGTAAAGTTATGTTGTAACTAGTCAATACTCGAAGTGGGATTAAATTCCCCCTTTGGGGGAATTATCCTGTGACGATTTCCTCCCCCTAACCCCCTCCAAAGGGGGAAGAAAAGAAATTCTTTAACATGCTTTCAATTCTTTATTATACTTGTTCGTGTAAAGTTATTTTATACCTAATCAATACTTGAAGTAAGAGTAAATTCCCCCTTTGGAGGGGGCAGGGGGAGGATGTTAATTTGGTTTCCCCCCAGCATAGTCAATACTCGAAGTGAGATTAAATTCCCCCTTTGGAGGGGGCAGGGGGAGGATGTTTTTTGGGTGTCCTCCCCCTAGTGTAGTCAATACTCGGAGTGAGATTAAATTCCCCCTTTGGAGGGATTATCTTGTGACGATTTCCTCCCCCTAACCCCCTCCGAAGGGGGAAGAAAAGAACCCCCTCCGAAGGGGGAAGAAAATAAATCTCACTTCGGGGGAGTTATTCTGTGACTAAGGAATTGGTTCGTAATTTATAAGAACTGTTCTTTTTTTAAACTAAAAATTATGTGTTGAATTTGAGTGAGAACTTCACTGCAATTTTGAATTACATCCCCCTCTGAAAATCGAATTATTTGGTAACCTAAATCTGTTAGATTTTTCTGACGGTAAAAATCATACTCACTTTTAGTTAAATGGGAGCTTCCATCTATTTCTATAATAAGCCCAATTTCTTGAGCGAAGAAATCAACAATAAAGTTTGAAATGGGTCTTTGCCTTTTAAATCCCACACCTTGTTGCTTTTGTTTTAGGGCTTTCCAGAGGTGTTTTTCAGCTCGAGAAACTGATTCAGTTCTTAACTCGCGAGCATAATTTTGTAAGTTCTTGTTATAATGATTGTTCGTATTCATGTACATTAAGTTAGTGAAAAAGATGAAATAGTTTTCTCTATTTAAGGTTTATTACTTAATTCATATACTTATTATTGGTTTTTCAGCCTTCTTGCCCGGCTTTTAAACGAAGTGAAATTGAAGATGAGGTTTCGACATGTTGGATTTCTTTAGTTTGTTGACGATTGAATTACGAATTGTCTTCCTTTTAGCCGAGGCGTTACCGAAAGGGGAGTTATCTTGTTACGATTTCCTCCCCCTAACCCCCTCCAAAGGGGGAAAAAAAGAAATTCTTTTTCACGCTTTCAATTCTTTATTATACTTGTTCGTATAAAGTTATTTTGTAACTAGTCAATACTCGGAGTGGGATTAAATTCCCCCTTCGGAGGGATTATCTTGTGACGATTTCCTCCCCCTAACCCCCTCCAAAGGGGGAAGAAAAGAAATCTCACTTTGGGGAAGGATGTTTATTGGATTTCCTCCCCCTAACCCCCTCCAAAGGGGGAAGAAAATAAATTCTTTATCACGCTTTCAATTCTTTATTATACTTGTTCGTGTAAAGTTATTTTGTAACTAGTCAAGACTCGAAGTGAGATTAAATTCCCCCTTTGGAGGGGCAGGGGGAGGATGTTTATTGGATTTCCTTCCTCTAGTTTTGTCAATACTCGAAGTGAGATTAAATTCCCCCTTTGGAGGGGGCAGG
>Ga0105050_10002188_pt1 | contig 28343 bp, 15 predicted proteins | sample FRY01_FD_78088 | JGI IMG/M metagenome (GOLD analysis project Ga0105050, IMG submission 78088) | Freshwater microbial communities from Lake Fryxell liftoff mats and glacier meltwater in Antarctica - FRY-01 | ecosystem: Environmental > Aquatic > Freshwater > Ice > Glacier meltwater ...
AAGGCTGGGCGAGCTCATCCCAAACGTGACAGGGCGACGGGAAGGCTCTTACCAGGGCTCAGGACTGTTCAGCAACCGACTGAAATTGCATGAAAAAGCTGCTTAAGGAATTACCTATGTGCGGGTGCAAGAGACCAGCCGCCAGGCACGGCGCCATTGCAGACCAGGCAGGGGTTGTCAGGGTTCGCGGCGCCGTTGGCGTAGCAGCGGTTATTGATGAGGCAGAACCCGGCGCTGAGTGTGTTGCTGCATGTGCCGTTGGCGTTGCAGCTGTCCGCCGTGCAGGTCAGCTGGTCATCACAGGAGAAAGCCTCGCCGGCGCAGCTGAAGGAGTCGCCGTTGCAGCTATCGTCGGCGGTGCAGCTATTTGCGTCGTTGCATTGGGTCCCTGCAGCAGCAGGGGACCACCGGGTCTGGCTAGCGCTGGCGGTGCAGACGTTGCAGGTCGCGTTGGATTCGCGCGCGCCGTCGTTGTGGCAGGCGCCACGGATGAGACACGTGCCGCCTCGGGTGGGGTATTGGCAGGTGCCATCGCCGACGCAGGTGTTGTCCGTGCAGGACAGACCATCGTCACAGGTGTAGGCCTCACCGGCGCACTGCGCCCCGTTGCAGCGGTCGTTCTTGGTGCAGCTGAGACCGTCGTTGCAGGGCGTCACGACGTTCGGGTCGGATGGCTGCCAGGTCGTCGTCGACAGCGTCGGGCGGCATCGCAGGCAGGGCTCGTTGGGTTTGCCTGCACCGGCAGGCCAACACTCGCCTTCGATATAACACGATGGTCCAGCGTCGTCTGCGCCGGTCCATGACGTCTTGGAGACCGCGGACACGCAGCGCTGACAGGGGAAGGCCGGGTTGACGGCGTTCTCGGCGTAGCACTGGCCGTCAATCAGACACGAGTCCGCTTTAATTGGGTTCGTGCATGCGCGGTTAGCTCCACCGCACACGTTGTCGGTACATATCAGGCTGTCGTCGCAGGTGCCCTCGTCGGGTGCGCCGCTGCAGTTGTCATCGAGGCCGTTGCAGGCCTCGGCGGCAGGCGCCGAGCCCTCGCAGATTTCGGCGCCGGTCTCATCGCATCCCGTCTGGCCCGCACATGTGCCAAAACCGTTTGTGATATCGCAAGTGACCGCTGGGATATCGTCGGTAGACCCGTTGCAGTCGTCGTCACCGCGATTGCAGGTCTCGGCCGCCGGCACTGCGGGTCCACATGTCGTCAACCCGTCGATGCCGCAGGTGCGCGTGCCACCACACGCGCCGAACGCGTTCTCGGTGGTGCAGTCCGTGACGAGGCCCAGGTTGGACCATGCGGGGCGGCACTCGCACATGCCGTCATCGGGTAGGCACTGCTTGGAGGTCCCACCACCGGCGAGGGTCACGTCGCCGCAGACGAATCCGGAAGGGCAGGTGCCGCCAGCGTCGCATTCGGCCGCGCAGAAGCTGCCCTCGCGCGGGTCGCTCGCCGGCACGCACAGGCTCGCCTGGCCGGCCCGCAGGGTGTTGCGGCAGTCCGCGTTCTCGCGGCAGGGCTTGCAGAGGTTTGGAAACTTCGGCACGCAGGCGTTAAATGGATCTGAACCGCCCAACGCAATTGGAATACAAAGGAAATCGTCGCTAGGGCATTCGGTGATGCAAGTATCGGTGCAGACCCGGCCGTCGACGCTGTCCACGCACAGGCCATTGAGGCAGTCGACGTTTTCGTTGCAGGCGCATCCAAATGTGTCGCAAGGCCCGGAGGTGTCTTCAGTCGTATCGGCGGTCCCGTCCGGCGCCATCGCGTCTTGGGGATTGACGCCGTCACCGCTCGCCGTGTCGGCTGCACCCACGTCGTCCTCGGAGACGTCTCGCGGTTGTTCCGCGTCGTCCTCGGCGGTGTCGCCGCCTTGGCCGCTGTCGCCGCTGCTATCTTGACATGCGCCTAGGGAGAAGCCGAGGCCCAAGGCCATCGGGATGAGCATCGCCAGCAATTGAAGACGTATTGATTTGAGCTGCATGCGGTTCATCCTTGCCGACCAGAGTGACGCCGGGGGGGGCTGGGCTTTGTGGGAGATCGATGTGGTGGTGTGAGCGAGGCCCGCGTGGGGCTCCTACCTCACTACCTCAGTCTAGGTCTAAGGACAGGGCAGGCCGCTGACCGAGCTTGAGCCAGGATAGGTCTGCAGGGCCGACCAGTTCGTCGCGTCGGAGCACTCCGCCCGAAAATAGGCGTTGTTTCCGTTGGTAAAGGCGCGCGCCCCGACGGGGATATCCCGCAAGCGGCAGTTGGCCCCGTCCCAGGTGCCGCCGTGCGCGCAGACCCCGGCGGTCGCGGTCGGGTAGTAGATGCTGCCAGCGTACACAAAGGGGTTCGTGCCTGCCGGAAACTCTTTGAGGTGGCACGCCTTAATGTCAGTGTTCCACGTACCCCCGTCGGGGCAGGCGAAGGGGAAGAGGTAATAATCGTTGCCGAAGGTCCGCGCTTGGTGCCCCGCCGGAGGCCGGCCGACGCTGCAGTTGGCGCCATCGAAGTTGCCGCCGAAGGGACAGAAGCCGTCCGGATTGCCCTCGATCTTTCCGTAGTAGAGCGTGTTCGCGTAGACGAAGGAGTTTGTCCCCGCGATACCCTCTCGATAAAAGCAGGCCTGCCTCGCGGCGACCCAGTAAGTGCCCTCGACGGGGCAAGGCTGGCCGCAGTTCACGAGCGCCGCGGTCGGTTCGCAGGCCGGCGCGCTGTAAAGCCGCGACCCACGTGCGCTGCCAATACGGCCGGCGGGGAGAGCCACCAGCGCGCAGATATTCTCGAGTTTGGTCCCACCGCGCGTGCAAGGGTTAAGGCCCGTTCCCGGGTGATAGCCGATGTAGTGCTCGGAGATGGCTGGGGTAGTCTCCATAGGCGCCTCGCCGAGGAAGCAGAGCCCGTCCTCGTAGGCACCTAGGCCCCCGCATGGGTTTTTGCACGCTGGGTTGATCGTGGACTCGACGCAGGCCGGGTCAAGGTCATCGTCCTCGCAGGGCTCCCACCAGCGAACCCAGTCGATGCGCAGCATGTCCGGCATCTGTCCGGCCCCCTCGGGCCCACTGCCAGGAGCGTTTTCGTATTGGGCGATGATGTGTCGAATGACGAGATGGACCGGGTCGCTGGTCGCATGGAGCGCCAGGCATTGGCCGGCGGAACCGATGGCGGCCCCAGAGGCGACGCGACTGAGGCGTCGGCCGTTGATGTCAAACTGAGCGTACTTATTGGCTTCCCAGTCCACCGCGACGGTGTGAAACTCGTCGTAGAGGGCTGTCGGCTGGGTCTCATCCCAGGTGTGCGTGGCGGTCGTGGAGGCCGCCGAGCTGCCACCATAGGTCGTCGCGACGTGGCGGCTTACGCGCGGTTGGTCAACCATGTGTTGAAAGAGGGTGTATTCCGGGGTGCCGAGGCCGGCGATGGCTGGCCAGGTCGAGATGATAGGGAGATCGCCGCGGGACCTAGGCGTCTTCAGACGGACCTCGAGGCGCCCGCCGTCCTTGCCGGAGGGCGGGAAGACGCGGCCGTTCCCCGATAATTGCGCAGCGGTGTGGGCCGCGCCCTCGAGTCCACGGAAAGGCTGGGTCACGACGTTTGCGCCTTGGTATTCACAGCTGCGTGACATGTTCTCTTCGGAGGTCGGCCGCTGCGCGTCGAGCTTTCGGCCGCAGTCGGTGTTGCCCCCGACCCGGCGAGTCGTGAGGCGCAGCTCGCCTCGCTCGATCGTCACGGCGCTCGGGCTGTAGGCCATGATCGCGCCAGCCGAGCCTAGGAAGTGGCGGCTATTGACGTGCTCCGACACAGACCACACGCACTTGTCGAGCGCCACGAGTCCGGCGACGTAGCGCTCGTCGCTGTGCGTTGTGTTCGCCGGATCCGCGTGAAAAGTGCGAAGAATTCGAGTGTTTACGGGGTTTGACCGCGAGCCGAAGCACGCCGAAGCGCGGTCGCGGTCACTCTGAGTCCGACATGAGTCTAGGTCATTCGGATCGCACGGTGGTCCATCGAAGTCGTCCTCCCACACGAGCCGCCAGCGCTTCATTCGCGGCGTATCCCAGAAAGGTAAGGTTGGGCCCGCGTCGACTTCGGCGACATCAGCGGCGACGTCCGAGGCCACGTCTGAGGCCGTGTCACGGGGGATAAAGACGTCCGTGGGTCCGACGGGGACGTCGGCGGGCCCGACCGTGACGTCGGGTTCGGCGTCCGGTAAGGCGTCTGAGCCCACGTCGGGGACCTCGACGTCCACGGATACGGTGGCATCGGGCGTGGCGACGTCCGTGATGACGTCGGCCGCAGGCGGCACGACGGTGCACCCCGTGAGGAGGGCAGTGAGGATGAAAAACAGTCGTCGCGTCAACAGCATCGGTGCAGGCATAGGGGCATCGTAGCTTGACCATGGGGCCGCTTACAATAGGAATCCATCGCGCTGCCATCTCGTTTTGAGACGTGTCAGCGGCGCGTGTGTCTAAATGAGATGCCGGCGATGGTGGTGTCTCGATATGAGACGCCGGCATGGACGGCACCAATCGCCGAACTGCCAGTGGCAGATGCGCATACGTGAACGTGATCCCGACCGACGAAACAGAGCCAAGTAGGTCTGCGAGATGTTGGCACAGTTCCTGCTACCCTTCTTGTCGCGTGTGGTGGTTCCCCTTGAAACCCTCTGGTTTTAAAAGGGACATACTCGCGGAGGGATTGAGCCGGTGGTGGCTTTCCTTCCGCGAGTTTTTTTTGTCCGCGTCCCGCGTCGACAGGCCCTCCGGCGGACTTTGAGCTTGTGACCCGCCGCGAGTCGTTCGATAGTACCCGCCGCGCCGCTTTGGCGCGCAGGACGAATGGTTGCGGTGGGGGTTGCGATGTTGACGATAAACGGTGGGCGCCTCGCGATGCAGGTGGGTTTTGGCTTGATCGCCTCTGTGTTGGCCATGTCGGCTGGCGGTTGCAAGGGCGGCGAGCCCGCGAAGCCGAAAGCGCCTCCTGTCGACGAGGCCGCGCGGACCGCAAAGATAGAGGCCGCGATGAAGCTGGCCGCGACGGACTTCTGCGATAAGAGCTGGGCTGGCGAGGGCGCGGACGTTCGGCCCTTCGGGATCGGCCCGAAGGTCAAGGGGCCGGCGGCTGAAGCCAAGCTAGGGTCGTGGCGTTGGGTCAACTTTTGGGCCACTTGGTGCGCGCCCTGTCTCGAAGAGATGCCCCTACTTGGACGTTGGCGCGACACACTGGCTCGCGAGGGCGTCCCCTTCGAGCTCGAGCTCTGGAGCGTCGACGAGGACGAGGCGAAGCTGAGGGCGCGCGTGCAAGCCGGCCTACCTGCGAAGACGGTGTGGGTCGACGGCCCCGAGAGCCTCTCGGCCTATCTGGGCGCGGCCGGCATGGACCCGGACTCGATGCTGCCCGTGCAGATGCTGGTCGACCCGAAGGGAAACCTCCGCTGCGTCCGCATCGGCTCCATCAGCGAGAACGACTGGGGCACAGTGCGTCGCTTGATCGGTCGCTGAGCCCCCTGGTTTTGCGGGCCCTCCGACGGGCCCGCGGCTGCCCTACACCACGTGGGCGACATGGACCGCGAAGAGCCCCTCGGGGTCCGTGAAGCTCTCGGTCCGCTTGAGTCCGGATGCCGCAAAGAGGCGGTCGATGTGGGCGTCGGCGTACTTCACGCTGGATTCGGTGTGGATGCGCTCGAAGGTATTGAATTGAATCACTAATTCGAGAGCTTCAATCGTCACTGTCTGCGCCTCAAGGCTCTCGAGGTGCATCTCGATCCGTGACGCCTTGTCGTTCCAGAGGGCGACATGGCGAAATAGTTTCACGTCAAAGTTTGCGCGCAGCTCACGGTTGAGACGGCGGAGCAGGTTGAGGTTGAACGCGGCCGTCACCCCCGCCCTGTCGTCATAGGCCGGCACCAAGACCGCCGCGGATTTACGGCGGTCGGCGCCCAGAATCAAGGCCCCGGACGGCGCGATGGCGTCCCGAATGAGCGACAGCAGCTCGATGGCCTCTGGATCGTCGTAGTTGCCGATAGAGCTGCCGATAAAGAGCGCGACTTTGCGCCCCACCTCGGCCTGGAGCGCCCTGAGAGCGGGCCGGTGGCGTGACACGCGCGGCGTCGTCCTTAGGTTCGGCAGGGCTTCGGCGACGTTGCGCACCGCGAGCTCAAGCGCGGTCGGGCTGACATCGATCGGCGTATAGTGCGAGCCATCTCCGCGCGCCGCCACCGGGGCGAGCACGAGCGGAGTCTTGGTCGCGGCGCCTGCGCCAAGCTCGAACACATGAATAGGACCGAGCGCGTCGCCGAGCGCAGTGGCCATGATCGCGTCCGCCTGGTCGGCGAAGATACTGCGCTCGGTCCGAGTAGGATAGTACTCAGGCAGCACCGTGATCTGCTCGTACAGGTCTGAGCCGTCCGCATCATAAAACAGCCACGGTGGCAGCGACTTCATCTCATCCGTCAGGCCGGCGCGGACCGCGTCGCGGAGAGCCCGCTGGACGTCGAGTTGGTTTTCCATGGGTTGAACCTCTTGAGGTATTCGGGGATCCCCGGCCTACGTGGCCAAGTACCGTCTAAAGTTACAGGCGATCTTTGACGACGCGGGCACCGGTCATCTGGAACCGCGTCGCGGACGGCCAAAAGTTTCGGTAACTTAAGCGGATATGTCCAGGCGGGGTGAGGCAGGAGCCGCCGCGTAGGACGTACTGATTGGCCATGAACTTGCCGTTGTATTCCCCGATAGCGCCTAGGCCAGGCGCGAACCGGGGGTAGGGCGCGTAGGCCGATGAGGTCCACTGCCACACGCCGCCGAAGGGCGAGGTGCCTCCCGTGGCGGTTGGTGTCAGGCAGCCCCGGTCCTCGGCGAAGTGACCTTGGTCGGGTGGGGCGCTTGCCGCGGCGTGCTCCCATTCAAACTCTGTCGGCAGGCGGCCTCCAAGCCAACGCGCCACGGCGTCAGCCTCGTAGTGGCTCAGGTGGCTCGCGGGCGCCTCGTCAGGAGGGTTCATTTGGCCGTGGAGCGTGAAGACGCGATAGGTCCCGTCTGCCATCGTCGCATGAAGCGGGGTGTTGATCTGTTGCGATTGCACAAAATCCCAACCCGATGAGAGCCAGAGGCTGGGAGTGCGGTAGCCGCCGTCGGCGATGAAGGCCTTCATTTCGCCGACGGTGATGGGCCGGTCGTTGATGGCGAAGGGCTCGAGCCAGACCTTGTGGCGTGGGCCCTCGTTGTCGAACGCGAACGCGCCGCCGCCGTGACCGATGTCGACTAGACCGCCGTCGTGTGTCGTGAAGCGAGGTGGGCCCCCGGGGTTCTCGGCTAATATGTCGAGCGTCTCATCGGGCAGGCGGGTGTAGACCGGCGCGAAGGGATGGCACGACAGCGCGTGGAGGATGTCCGTCAGGATGAGCTCCTGGTGCTGCTGCTCGTGCGCCAGGCCGATGGACAGGATCGGTGCGAGCCGGGCCGTGAGGGCGTCGTCCGCGCCGTCGAGGACCTCGAGGACTCGGGCGTCGATCTCACGTCTGTAGTCGGCGACCTCGGCCAACGACGGGCGAGATAGCAGACCGCGCTGGGATCGCGGATGGCGCCCGCCGACCGCCTCATAGTATGAGTTCCAAAGAAAAGACCGCTGGGGGTCCCGAGGCGGTCGACCGGCTGCGCCGAGAAAGAAGGTCTCGAAAAACCAGCTCGTGTGGGCGCGGTGCCACTTGGTGGGGCTGCACTCGGGCATCGACTGCACGAGCTGGTCCTCCGCCGAGAGCGGTGCCGCGAGCGCCACAGTTCGGGCGCGCGTCGCGATAAACTCGGCCCGCAGGGCTTGGGTGGATAGGAAGGACATGCGTGACCCTTGGCTGATTCTGGCGCGGACCTCGCACCGGGGCGGCGAGGGTAAGCCCCGTGGGCGCTCGTGTCACCATGAACAGCCATTTTACCCGGCGTCGTCGTGTCGCTTGGCAACCAGAGGCGTGCCAAACGCGCGCACGTGGTGTAAGAGGCGGCGGTCCGGCAGGGGTCTAGGAGTACGGGGTCTATATGATTGCAACACAGAATATTACAATGCGGTACGGTGGGCGGACGCTCTTCGAGAACGTCACGGTCAGCTTCAACCCTGGTAATCGCTACGGCCTCTCGGGACCGAACGGCGCGGGAAAGTCGACCTTTCTGAAGATCTTGACCGGTGAGGTCGAGTCTCAGGTGGGGCACGTGCAACGCCCGACGCGTATGGGCGTCCTGAAGCAGGATCAGTTCGCCTTCGACGCCTTCCGCGTCATCGACACCGTCGTCATGGGAAACGCGCCCCTGTGGGCGGCCATCCAAGAGAGAGACGCCCTCTATCTGAAGGGCGAGTTCTCGGACGCCGATGGTATGCGTCTCGGCGAGCTTGAGGGTATCGTTTCAGATGAAAACGGTTATACGGCCGACAGCGACGCCGCGGTCTTGCTCGAGGGGCTTGGGATCACCGAGGACTGTCATGACAGGCCCATGAGCGAGCTCCAGGGTGGCCAGAAGGTGCGGGTCCTCCTCGCCCAGGCGGTCTTTGGTAATCCCCCGGCGCTGCTGCTCGACGAGCCCACCAACCACCTTGACCTCGACTCAATCCACTGGCTGTCCGAGTTCCTCGTGAAATACGAAGGGGTCGTGATCGTGATCTCGCACGATCGACACTTCCTCAACGCCGTCTGCACCCACATCTCGGACATCGACTACCAGACGATCATCCAGTACACGGGCGGCTACGACGACATGGTCGTGCAGAAGACCCAGCTGCGCGGCCGCATCGAAACCGACAACGCCCAGCGCGAGAAGAAGATCGCGCAGCTCAATGATTTTATTGCGCGATTCGCGGCGGGCACGCGCTCCTCGCAGGTCTCCTCGCGCAAAAAAGAGGTCGAGCGCCTCGCGCCGACCGAGCTCGCGAAGAGCAACATCCAGCGGCCCTTTCTACGGTTTGACCTCAAACGTCCATCCGGTAAGGTCGCCCTCGAGGTCGAGCACCTAGCCCTTTCCTATGGCGATAACCGCGTCATTCGCGACTTCTCGGTCAGCATCCCGCGCGGCGAGCGAATCGCGATCATTGGCCGCAACGGCGCGGGTAAGACGAGCCTCGTCGACGCCCTCGTCAAGGGCGAAGGGCAGGGCGGCATGATCCGCTGGGGGCACGAGGCCCACGTGGGCTACTTCGCGCAGGACTATCGGCCGACGATGCCTACCGGGATCAAGGCCTTCGATTGGTTGCGCGATCTGGATCCCATGGCCGGTAACGAGGCCATCCGTGGGCTGCTCGGTCAGATGCTCTTTCGCGGCGATGACGCGTTTAAGATGATCGAGACCCTCTCGGGCGGCGAGTCGGCGCGTCTCTTGTTCTGCAAGCTAATGCAGGAAAAGCCCAACGTCCTGGTCTTCGATGAGCCTACCAACCACTTGGACCTCGAGGCGGTTATCGCCCTCGGCCAGTCGCTGGAACGCTATGAAGGTACTCTCTTCTTGGTGACCCACGACGAGGATCTCTTGTCGAGCTGCGCCACACGCGTCTGGCACGTCGGCCACAAGCCGGGCGAGATCTTGGACTACAATGGTACCTACGACGAGTATATCGCGTGGTCCCGCGGCGAGGGCCGTTGAGGCTCCGTCGCCGCCTCCTCGGGGCGCCGGTCTGGCTTCTTTTCGCGCTGGTCCCCATCGCGGGGGCCTGTCGCGACGACACGTCCGAAGTAGTTCAGATTGTTCAGGATCCGATCCGTGTACTCGAGGTCCAGGACGGCGACAGCCTGCGCTTGGACGTCGGCGCGGTCGAGGTCAAGGTGCGCCTCGTCGGTATCGACGCGCCCGAGAAGAACCAAGCGCATGGCGACGAAGCCAGGGCCGCGCTCGCCGAGCTTGTCGCTGAAGGCCCGTTGCGCCTCGTCCAAGACGGCACGGACCGTTACGGTCGCTTGCTAGTGCAAGTATTTATAGCGAATGACCCCATCAGCGTGAATCAGCACCTCGTCGACGGTGGCCACGCCTGGCACTACCTCCGCTACTCGGAGGATGCCGGTCTCGCGACCGCCGAACGCGAAGCGCGAGCGGGACGCCGGGGGCTCTGGGCTGACGCGGCGCCGACGCCGCCGTGGGAGTTTCGAGCCAAGAAGCGGGGCTTGAGCTCAGATGCAGTGGCTCCCGTGCCGGCGCCCAGCCTACTCGGTGACGGCGCGCCGGCCGTCATCGGTAATAGTCGCAGTCGCAAGTATCATCTCGCGGCATGTCCCGGCTATCGCGCCACCGCGCCGAGCAACAGCGTCCCCTTCGAAGACGCGGAGGCCGCTGAGGCCGCCGGGTTTACGCGCGCTGGAAACTGCCCCTAGAGATTAGCATCATACGGTGCCGAGGGCGCGCCCGACGCGCCTTGCCTCTTCTCCGGTCATCCTTCGTCACCCTAGCTCGGGCGCTGGCTCATGGCTTCGCGACCGCGTGGTGCGAACGATCGCTTTGGCGCGCCGAGTTCGATCGTTGACCCTAGTTTTGCGGGCCAAGGATCGCGAGACGACCTAGGGAAAGCCAAAGCTGCCGGCCGCGACGAGGATACTGCACTGCTCCAAAACGAGGACGGGCCCGACCCACCGGCCTTACCTCTGTAGAGGCGCGGTGGGTGGTGGGCCCGGTAAAAATCACACCGTCGGGTGCCGCCTAGCGATCAATTGACGGTGCGTACGTTGGCGGATGTGCCGGCGGTGCCGCTCGTGCCGCCGCGGAGTGTGTTCGACGAGTTCCCGCCGGTTCCGCCGTCGCCGCCCGTGTCTAGGCCGTCGTTCGGGAAGCTGTTTTCAAAAAACCGGTGGGTCTGACTGTTCATACCCCACGCGAGGATGTCAAAGCTGACCCCACCGCACCCGCCGCCGCCGCCGCCGCCGTGCCCGCCGCGTGAACCGAACCCGCCCTTGGCGCCGCCGAAGACACAGAAGACAGGGCTCACGAGACCGGTCGTGACGAGGGCGCCACCGTTGCCACCGGCGCCCGGGTCACCACCCGATCCGCCATTGCCGCCGCCGCCACCGGGGCCGCCTTGGTTTCGCACGACGGTGTTGCTTATGATGACCGGCACGCCAGCCGCGGTCGTAGGACGACTTCCGGTCGGCCAGTAGACGAAGATCCCGATAGAGGCGCCGCCAGGGCTACCCCCGGCACCTCGCGCGCCGGCACAACCGCCCGAGCCGCCACCACCGCCTGAGCCCGAGATGTCGTAGCTCGACGAGCTAATGCGACCGCCCGAGCCAGCGCCACCGCCACCGCCGCCGGCGCCGTGCGCGCCGTGGGCTGCGAATGCGCCAGCTGTTCCCCGCCACTCGCCACTCACGATATCGCCGATGGATACGCTGCAGCCATCTCCACGCACGCCATCTTGAGTGGCGCCGACGACGGCGTCACTTCCGGGTTCGCCGACCTCGGGCACACCCGACGATGGGCTACACCCACTCGAGCTACTATTGTGTCCCCACCCGCCCGCGCCTCCTGTGCCGCCGGTGTTCTGTCCCACAACACCGCCACCCTCTTGGACGGAGCGCGCTGGGCACACGGAATCGCCACCCTTGCCGCCGCCGACGGTGGTGGACCCGCTGCCGCTCGGGTTGGCGCAGGTCTTCGAACCGCCCGTACCGCCGGCATTACTGGGGGTCGTCGTGCAGGCGCTAAGGTGTTTCGTCGACGCGCCGTTGGCGCCTGCCAGGCCGTTTTGGCCCGAGGTTCCTGCGGGACCGGACGACCCGAGTCCGCCGAGGCCCGCGAAGATGAGGTTTGACGAGACAGTCAGCGCGTTGGAGCTGTTTTGGATATAGATGCCGTAGCTATTCGCGCCCTGACTCGTCGCGTTGGCGGCGTTCACGACGAAGCCCTCGACACGTGTCGTCTGGGTGATGCCAGTGGCGATGATGGCCTTGCGGTCCCCCGTGCCCCCCGGGCCACGAATAATCGTGGCCGTTGAGGACAGGTGCCTCTCCCACGTGTCGGAACGGTAGCCGCCGAGGAGAGAGACCCCGTTGATGATGGTCACCTGTTCGGCATAGAGGCCATCCGCGACGATGAGTTTTGAGCGACCAGTCGCAGTCGCCCGCGCAAACCCCTGCGCAATAGTGGCACACGGGAAGTTGCCCACGCCCGTGCCGACCGGACCGAGGCCGCACGCACCGCCCGCGGCACCAGGGGCGTCTCGCCCGACGTAGATAGCGGTGGGATCGAGAAAGAACTCGCAACCGTCCCCAGGAACAGTGTTGAGATCAAAATACCCACTATTGCAGTCGAGACGACACGTCGGGGACGCCGGCACGGCGTTACATGTCCCGAAGCCATTGGGGCGATTGTAGATCTGCGTGCAGTCCGTGAAGCAGTTTCCGCAGGTCGTATTCGTGGCGTACTTGCCGCTCGCGTTCTTAAACGGCTCGTCCGTCTGGCCGTCGCAGTTGTTGTCCAAGAGATCACAGGACTCCACGCCCGGCTGGCCGGCGACCCCGTCGCACACCGTCGAGGCGCCATTCTGAGAGCAGATGAAGTTTCCGAAGGTGCGACAGGTCCCGTTGCCGACGCTGCAGACGTTGCCCTTGTTGTCGAAGTCCTCGTCGATGCTGCCATCGCAATCATCGTCGAGCTGGTTACAGAGGCCAACCTCGTTTGTAACCAATGGGGCAGGCGGCGTGACGCTGCAAGCCAACCCGGCGCCGTCGCCGGTGCATTGGTAGACACCCGTGACTCGGCAGACACCCTTGCCGTCGGTGCAGGGCAGGCCCTTATTGTTCCAAGCTGCCTCTTCGTCAACGAGCTCGTCGCAGTCGTTGTCGATGCCGTCGCAGATCTCAGTGGCCGGGGCGCCCGCGCTGACGTTACACACGGTGTCCGACCCCGAGGCGTTGCAGACCTCAAAGCCGACCCGGCGACAGGCGCCGGTGCCGGCCGGGCAGATGGCGTTAAGGCGCGGGAACCCTTCGTCGACGGTGCTATCACAGTCGTCGTCGGCATAGTTGCAGGTCTCGGCCGCCGGCGTCTGGCCCGAGCAGACGAGGGCCGAGCTACCGCCCACGCAGCTGCGGACACCCGCGCAGATCCCGAAACCATTCGTGATTTGGCACGATTGGCCGCGTCCCGCGACGTCATCGAGCTGGCCGTTGCAGTCATCGTCGATCGCGTTGCAGGTCTCTGGGACGGGGGTTGAGGCGGTGCAGACGCTCCAGCCGCCGCCGGTTGGCGCGCAGGTCTGCGTTCCGAAACAGGTCCCGACGCCATTGGACGAGACGCAGTTCCGAGAATCGCCGCTATTGCCGGTGCGGCAGGTGCAGCTACCGGACGAGGGCACGCACTGATTCGCCCCGCCGGTGAATGCTTGGCACGTGGAGCCGCTTGGGCAGAACCCGGCCGCCGTCCCATACGAGTTCGACGCCGAGCAGTTGCGTCCGCAGACCTTTTGTCCATCAAGCGTCAAGCAGCGGTCTCCAGGCGTCTGGCAGTTGGCGTCGGTCTGGCACGGGGCGCAGGTGTTATCGACGGCTGGCAGGCAGGTTGTCGGCCCGACCTTGTAATAGCCGGCGTTGCACGTCGCGACCTCGCACCTCGGGGACCCGTTGCTGACCGCGCAGGTCGTGGTCGCGTTCGGGATGGCGCCCACGCAGCTGACGCCGCAGGAGCCGCAGTTCGCGACGGACACGTAAAGACCGCCCGCGTTCTTGAACGACTCGTCCACCGAGCCGTCGCAGTTGTTGTCGAGGAAGTCGCAAACCTCGGCCACAGGGTTCGCCGGTGCGCATTGCCAGCCATTCGTCGCCCCACAGGTATAGGTGGCACTGCAAGTACCGATGCCGGCGACGGTTGTACTGCAGGTCGCTGGCGAGTGCGACAGGCTCTCGTCGATAAAGCTGTTGCAGTTATTGTCGATGCCGTCGCAGAGCTCGGCCGCTGGGATCCTCGCCGAGCAGCCGACCCAGCCGGAGGTCGCGTTGCACGTCTCGGAGCCGAAACAGGTCCCCTCAGCATTGTTATTGGCGCAGGTTCGCGTCGCGCCGTTGTTGCCCGGCAAACAAGTGCAGGTCCCCGACGTGGGCACGCATTGATTCGGCCCGCCGGTGAACGTCTGGCATGTGAAGCCCGCGTTGCAAGCGCCCGCGGCCTGACCGTAGAGGTTTGTCGCCGAGCAATCGCGACCACAGACCTTCTCGCCGTCGCCGAGGTCGACGCAGCGATTGCCGGGGATGCCGCAGTCCCCGTCGACATTACACCGCTGACATGTACTCTCGGTGAGTAGGCTGCATGACAGCGGGCCAGACTTCCAATAGCCCGCCTCGCAGGCCGCGACCTCGCAGCGCGGCGTTCCAGCCGGCCCGATGGCGCAGGTCGTCACCGCGTTGGCGATAGCGTTCTCGCAGGTCACGCCACATGAGCCGCAATGCTGGTCGTTGACGTAGCGGCCTTGAGCATCGCGGAAGGTCTCGTCGACGCCGTTTTGGCAGTTATTGTCGAGGAAGTCGCAGACCTCTGCGGTCGGTGTCTGCACGGGGCAGAGCCAACCGCTCGCACCATTGCAGCTCCACGTACCTGTGCAGGTCCCGACGCCCGCGACCGTGCTGCTGCAGTTGGCGGGCGAATGAGTCAGGGTCTCGTCCACGAAGCCATCGCAGTCGTCGTCGGCGCCGTTGCACATCTCTGCACCAGGCGTCTTGGCCGAGCACACAGTCCAGCCGGTGTCGGCGTCGCAGATCTGTGCGCCAAAACAGGTGCCAGAGCCGTTTGTTGTCTGGCAGCTGCGGCTGTCGCCGTCGTCGTCGTCGAGGCAACTGCAGCTGCCGCTCAGTGGGCGACACTGGTCCGCGCCGCCCGCGATCGCCGCGCACTCGAAGCCAGCACCGCACTGCCCAGCCGGCAGGCCGTGGTTGTTACCGGCGCTGCAATCACGACCGCAGAACTTGGCACCGTCGAGGGTCAGGCAGCGGTCGCCCGGCGTCGCGCAGTTCGCGTCCGTCGAGCAAGGTGAGCAAGTATTGTCCGACGCGGGCAGACACGTTGTGGGTCCGGCCTTGTAGTATCCAACGTCACAGGCCTGCACCTCGCAGCGCGGGTTCCCGTTGGCGATCGCGCAGGTCTCGGTCGCGTTGGGGATGGCCCCGACGCAGCTGACGCCGCACGAGCCGCAGTTGTCGACCGCGACGTAGCGGCCTTGGGCGTCCCTAAAGGACTCGTCCACGCTGCCGTTGCAGTTGTTGTCCGCGAAGTCGCAGGTCTCGACCGCGGGCGCGGCTGCGTTGCACTGCCATCCGCTTGTGCCCCCGCAGAAGTAGTTGGCGCTGCATGTACCGACGCCCGCGACGACGTTGCTGCAGCTGGACGGCGTGTGGCTGACGTTCTCGTCGATGAAGCTGTCGCAGTCGTTATCGGCGCCGTCGCAGATCTCGGCCGCCGGCGTCTTCGCTGAACAACCGACCCAGCCCGAGCTGGGGTTACAGGTCTCGGACCCAAAACAGGTCCCGTTGGCGTTGTTCTTCGCGCAGGTCCGGGTCGCGCCGCTATTCGACGGTAGGCACGTGCAGGTCCCAGAATCTGGCACGCACTGGTCCGGTCCACCCGCGATGGCCGCGCAACCGAAGCCGGCGTCGCACTGCCCAGCCGGCAGGTTGTGGCTGTTGCCATCTGAGCAGTCACGGCCGCAGACCTTTTCACCACCACTGAGCGTGACGCAGCGGTCGCCCGGTGTGCCGCAGTCTCCGTCGACGTTGCAGCTCTCGCAAGTGTTCTCGCTGACCGGGGTGCAAGATAGCGGACCAGATTTCCAATAATTGGTATCGCATGTATCGACTTCGCAGCGAGGCGCACCAGACGGCCCGATCGCACACTTCGCGGTGGCGTTCGGGATCGCGTTAGCGCAGGTCACCCCGCACGAACCGCAGTGCTGGTTATTGACGTAGCGTCCCTCGGTGTCCCGGAAGGACTCGTCGACCCCGCCCTGGCAGTTGTTATCGAGGAAGTCGCAGACCTCGGCGCTTGGCGTCTGGACAGGGCACTGCCAGCCATTTAATCCATTGCAACTCCATGTACCTGTGCATGTGCCGATCCCAGCGACGGTGCTGTTGCAGGTGGTCGGCGAGTGGACGAGGGCTTCGTCGACCGATCCGTCGCAGTCGTCGTCGGCGCCGTTGCACATCTCGGCGCCAGGGGTCTTGGCTGAGCACACGCTCCAGCCGGTGGCTTCGGCGCAGAGCTGCGCGCCAAAGCAGGTGCCGGACGCGTTGGTCGTCTGGCAGCTGCGGCTGTCGCCGTCATCGTCCGCGAGGCAGCTGCAGGAGCGGCTCGTCGGCTGACACTGGTCGGCGCCGCCAGCCACCGCCACGCACGCGAAGCCTGCGTCGCACTCGCCTGCGGGGTTGCCGTGGTTGTTGTCGGCGCTGCAGTTGCGACCACAGAACTGACCGTTATCTAAAGTCAAACAGCGGTCGCCGGGGGTCTGGCAGTTGGCGTCTGTCGAGCAAGGCGCGCAGGTGTTGTCGCTGGCAGGCAGGCAGGTCGTCGGGCCGGCGCGGTAGTAACCGGCGTCGCAGGTCGCGACCTCGCAGCGAGGGTTGCCGCCCACGACATTGCAGGCCTCGGTGGCGTTCGGGATGGCGCCGACGCAGGTCACGCCGCAGGAGCCACAGTTGTCGACGGCCGTGTAGAGGCCGCCCGCGTTCTTGAAGGTCTCGTCGACGCTGCCGTCACAGTTATTGTCTATGAAATCGCATACTTCGGCTTCCGGCGTGCGTGGGTTGCATTGCCACCCGTTGGTCCCACCGCAGGTGTAGGTCGCGGTGCAGGTGCCGACCCCTACGACGGTGTTCTCGCACGTCGCGGGTTGATGTGTGACGCCCTCGTCGATAAAGGTGTCGCAGTCGTTGTCGAGGCCGTCGCAGGCTTCCGCGGCGGGGATCTTGGCCGAGCAGTCGACCCAGCCGGCGCTAGAGTCGCACATCTCGGAGCCGAAGCAGGTGCCCGCCGGGTTCGTGACCACGCAGGCCCGGCTGGTGCCGTCGTTCGCGGCCAGACACCCGCAGGTGCCAGAGCTTGGCACGCACTGATTCGGTCCGCCGAGGAAGGCGGAGCAAGCGAATCCAGTGTCGCACTCGCCGGCCGCCGCGCCGTGTAGGTTCGTGTCGGAGCAGTCGCGGCCGCAGACCTTCTCGCCGCCGCCAAGGGTCACGCAGCGGTCGCCGGGTGTGCGGCAGTTCGCGTCGGTCGTGCAGCTCTGGCAGGTCAGGTCGGTGACGGCCGTACAGGAGAGCGGCCCGGACTTCCAAAAGCCCGGCTCGCAGGCGCCAACCTCGCACCGGGCGCTGCCGCGCGGGCCAATAGCGCAGGCGGCGTCCGCGTTGGGGATCGCGCCCTCGCAGGTCACGCCACAAGAACCACAATTCTCGTCATCGACGTAGCGCCCCTGGCTGTCGCGGAAGCTCTCGTCGATCCCGCCGCCGCAGTTGTTGTCAATAAAGTCACAGGCTTCCACTTCAGGCGTCTGAACCGGGCAATCCCAACCACCCTCGCCGCGGCAGACCCAATTGCCCGAGCAGGTGCCGACGCCGGCGACGGTGCTCTCGCAGGTCGCCGGAGAATGGGCCAGGGCCTCGTCGACGAATCCGTCGCAGTCGTTGTCGATTCCATCACAGAGCTCGGCGCCAGGCTCGCGCGCCGTGCATCCCGCCCACCCCGAGGTGACATCGCAATACTCCTCACCAAAACAGGTGCCCGCGGCGCCCGCCTTGCGGCAGCTGCGGCTGTCGCCGTCGTCGTCCGTGAGGCAGCTGCAAGACCGGCTCGTCGGCACGCACTGCTGGCTGGCGCCCACCGCGATGCACTCAAAGCCCGGGTCGCACTGGCCGGCCGGCAAGCCGTGGCGGTTATCCGCGCCGCAGTCCCGGCCGCAGAAGCCGCCGCCGTCGAGCGCGAGGCACTTATCGCCCGGGGTCGGGCAGTTGGCGTCGGTCGTGCACGCGAGACAGGTCGAGTCGGTCGCGCGCAGGCAAGTCAGCGCGCTCGCTTGATAATAGCCCGGGTCGCACGTCGCGACCTCGCAGCGTGCGTTGCCGTTCGTGACGCGGCAGGTCTCGCTCGCGTTCGGTAGGGCCCCGGCGCACGAGAGGCCACAGGCGCCACAGTGCGCGTCGGTCGCGTAGACGCCGTTGACCTTCATGTCTTCGTCGACGGCCCCGTCGCAGTCATCGTCGAGGCCATTGCAGGTCTCGGCGGCGGGGGTCTTGGCATTGCAATTCCAACTATTCGTGCCGCCGCAAGTCCACGTCCCTCCGCAGGTCCCGAAGTTATTCGCGACCTCGCAGGCCGCCGTGGGTCGCGGTGCGTTCTCGTCGGTCTGGCCGTTGCAGTTGTCGTCGATGCCGTTGCAGGTCTCGTTGGCCGGCGTCGAGGCCGTGCAGCCGAGCCAGCCTTGATCGGGCGCGCAGAGCTCGGTGCCTGTGCAGCGGCCGGCGGCGGTCGTGATGCTGCAGGCGCGGACGTCGTCTTCGTTGTCGCCAAGGCAAGAGCACGAGCCGCTCGTGGGAACGCACTGCATGGAAGTGCCGACGGCGGTGCATGAGTAGCCGTCGTCGCAGGCGCCTGTCGGGTTGCCGTGGAGGTTATTGGCGCTACAGTCGCGGCCACAGACCCGCGAGCCGTCGACGTCCAAGCACTTGTCGCCCGGCGTAGGGCAGTTCGCGTCGGTAAAGCATGGCATGCAGGCGAGATCGCTGGCCGGCAGGCAGGTCAGCGGGCCGACCTTGTAGAAGCCTGGCAGACACTGGGCGACCTCGCACCGTGGGGTCGTGCCGCTGAGGGCGCAGCGGGCCTCGGCGTTCGGGATGCTGCCGATACACGAGTAGCCGCAGACGCCGCAGTTCTCGTCGTTGACGTAGCGACCTGAGGCGTCGCGGAAGGTCTCGTCGATGCGGTCGTTGCAGTCGTCGTCCTGATAGTTGCAGATCTCGGTGGACGGGGTGGACACGGGGCATTGCCAGCCATTGCTGTTGTCGCAGCGATAGGTCGACACGCAGGTGCCAGCGGCGTTTGTGATCTCGCAGCCCGTCGGGTCGTGGGTGACGTTCTCGTCAACGCGGCCGTTGCAGTTGTCGTCGGCGCCGTTGCAGAGCTCGGCTTTGGGCACGGCCGCCGAGCAGGTGCTCCAGCCCGGCGTCGTGGTCGGACTGCAGCTCTGGACACCTGTGCAGGCGCCGGCGACGTTCTGATTCACGCAGGGCCGAAGGGTGCCCCCCTGTCCCGCGAGGCAGGTACAAGACCGGCTGACCGGCAGACAGCGTCCGCCGTCGCAGCTATAGCCATCGTCGCAGTCCGCGCCGCTCTGGCAACCGCGGGTGCAGAAGCGACCCCCATCAATATTGGAGCACAAACCACCTGGCAGCTCGGCGCACTGGGCGTTGTCGGCGCAAGGCGAGCACGCACGGGCGCCAGAGGTCGGCACGCAGACGCGGTTCGTATCCGGCGGTACGTAGAAGCCCTCGTCACACGTCAGCGCGATGCAGGCGGACAGCCCGTCCTCGACGCGGCACTCGGTGGAGGTCGAAAAGAGGACGACCTCATCGCAGTCGCGGCCGCACAGGCCACAATGCTCAAGCGCCGTGTAGTTCGCGACGTTGTCGTCGCGGAAGGCCTCGTCGGTCAGGCCGTCACAGTCGTCGTCCTGATAGTTGCAGGTCTCTGCCGCGGGGGTGAGCGCCGTACACGTCCAACCATTGGTGCCGCTGCAGAGCCAGCTTCCGCTGCAGGTGCCTGATTCATTTGTGTTCTCGCATGGAGTCGTGGGGGCCACCACCGCCTCGTCTACGCGGCCGTCGCAGTTGTCGTCGATGCCGTTGCAGATCTCTTGGCCCGGCACACGCGCCGTACAGGCCGAGAACCCGCCCGAGCTAGGCGCACAGGTCTGAGTACCGGCGCAGGTCCCGGAGGCGTTCGCCTGGGTACAGGGGCGCGTCTGGCCGTTGTCGGTGCTGTCAAGGCAGCTGCAGGAGCGGGTCAGCGGCAGGCAGACGGATCGCGCCCCCTGCGTCGTGCATTCGTAGCCCGCGGCGCAGGTACCCGGGGCGCGGCCGTTGAGATTGTTGGGACCGCAATCTTCGGTGCAGAAACTACCGCCGTCCATCGCGGTACACGCGTTGCCCGGTACGACGCAGTTTGCGTCCGCCGTGCAAGGCAGGCAGCCCGCCGGAACGACAGGAAGACAGGTGGTCGGGCCGGCCTTGTAGAAGCCCTCGGCGCAGGTGGTGACGACACAGCGGGCGATAGCCCCGTCCGCCGCGCATCCCGAGACCGCGTTCGGATAGAAGCCGACGCAGCTGTTGCCGCACACGCCACAGTTCTCATCGCCGAGGTAGAGGCCTGTCGCGGCGTCGACGAAGGCGTCGTCGGTGAAACCGTCGCAGTTGTCGTCGAGGTAGTTGCAGGTATCGGGGGCCGCTGCCTTGGCAGCACAGCGAAATCCGGTCTCGCCTTCGCAGATCGTCAGGCCCGGGCACGAGCCGAATTCATTCGTGACTTCGCAGCTCTCCGTCGGCAGGCTCTCGTCGGTAAAACGGTTGCAGTTGTTATCGACGCCGTCGCACGTCTCGACGGCAGGCACGGGCGCATCGCAAGCTGACCATCCGTCGGTGCCCTGACAGGTCTCGACGCCCCAGCAGAGGCCATTGTCGTTCTGTTCGTTGCACGGGCGCTCTAGGCCCTCGCTGCCGGGGAGGCACTCGCACGAGTCGTGCTCGGGTACGCATTGGAAGCTCTTCTTGTCGCCGATGGCCTCGCTCTGGACCTCCTCGCAGAGGTAGCCCGTCGGGCAGTCTGTGACCTCGTCACACGAGGCCGTGCAGCGCTGGCCCTCGTCGAAGGTCAGGCAGTAGCCCGACCCGCATTGGGTATCGAGCGCGCACGGCTTGCAGAGTCGGTCACCCTTTGGAATACAAAGGAAGACGACGTCCGTCTCGCCCGTGATGCCGACGCAGCTCCACCCCGATGGGCAGTCCTCGAGGCAAGTACGCGTGCAGAGGGGGCCCACATTCGAGGTCACGCACCAACCGCTGAGGCAGTTGTTGTTCTCTTCACAGGGTGAGCCGAACTCGCCCTCAAGCGGCGTGGAGTCCTCGTCGCGGACGTCGCCTACGTCCAAGCCGACCTGGATGTCGACCGCCTCAACGTCTAGGTCCGAGACATCGGGCAGCGTCGCGTCCGGAGCTTCGACGTCGGGAAGCAGGTATTCCTTGTCGCCGCTTGAGCAGGCGCTCATGAATGAGGTCACGACCAAGGCCAAGAGGCCGACGCGAACAGTCGTTTTAGACATGGGGACCACCGTGACCGGAAAGAGCGGACGTGAAAGCGACCGCGCCGACAATAGGTCGGCCCCTCAACTCTAGCGTTTATTCCCGGTTCACGTCAAAAATGTATTCACTCTGTATGCAGGTGGTTTAGGACGGACCCGTCAGCGCCGCCCCGCGACTTGATTCGCGGTCAGAAACGCGGAGATCCCTTGCCAGGTCACCGCGTGGCGCATCGCTGTCGTCGAGTCCCAGCTGTTGTGTAGGGCGACGACCGCTCCACCTTCGTTGAAGAGGGGGCTCCCTGAGTGTCCCCAGTAGGTCCACGCGTCGTGTCCAATACCGCCAAGGCTCTGAGAACCCAAAGGATTCGAGGCCACACTGCGGACCGCGCCGGTCGAGACGTGAAAGCGCTGGTAGCCCGTTGGTTGGCCGTCGGGCGTGGTCGTACCGGGGTTGCCGATGACGATGACGGCCGTGCCGATAGCCGGTGCGCTGCGCGCGATGCGGGCCGTCGGCAGCGCCTCGTCTTGGGGGTCGAGCTGGACCAGCGCGAGGTCTAGGCGCTCGTCGACGGCGATCGTGCGCCCTTGGAGCTCGCGCCCATCGGGGAAGATTGCCGTGAACCGCTTCCCCACGACCTTGGCGACGTGGGCGTTCGTGAGGACGAGGCCGGCCGGCGCGATGTTGACGCCCGAGCCGCCGCCGATCTTGACGGCAGCAGGCTGGGCGGCCCGAATCGCCCGCCGGACTTGGGGATCCGCGATCGCCTCGTCGACTTTGATGAGATAGGGGTTGTCGCGCACGCGGGCTGGCGCAGCGGGAGCTGGGGCTGGGCTCGCGCCTCGGTCGGAAGGGATCAAGAGGGTCGCGAGCTCGGACCACGAGGCCTGAGCGGCGGCCTGGCGGAGGGCTTTATCGACGAGTGCGCGGGCGATGTGCGACCGTGCGGCGTCGAACGCCGCCGCTGTCGTCGCGGAGACGCTCCAGTTGGACGCGATATAGGTGCGATAGCGAGCGAGGAGGACCATGAGGTGAAGCTGGGCGTTGGTCACTGGCCGCGGATCGGCGCCCTTAACCAACGAGAAGAGCGCATTGAGGCGCCTCGCGTCCGCGGCGAAGGTCGCGATGTCCGCGCGCAGTATAGGATTCCCGCCGCGGGCCATCTGGCTGGCGTCCGTAGGCTTCCAGACCGTAAATCGGCCATCGTCGCCGTGTGGTTGCACGCGCGCTCGCAGGAGGCGGGGGAGCAACGCGGTGGCGAGCTGGACGGCCTCGGTCCGGGCTTGAGCGCTGCGTGGTGGGCGCGCGATTAGGTCGTCGAGGTCGCGTCTCGCCGCGTCAGCCGTCGTCTGGGACAGACGCGACGTGTCCGAGATATCCGCGAAGGAGGCCAGCTCGGCCAACGAGTTGGTGCCGGGGCCGGCGAGCGCCGCGGGTGAGGCGACCGAGAGCGCGAGCACGAATAGAAAGACATGGCGTTTCATGATGTTCTCCAGACCAGCGGGCGTTGGACCGACCGCGACGCCGAATCGGCGCGCGTGCCTAGGTCGTGGACGGACGCCCACACCGGAGATTCATGATACAAAGCTTAAAGCTTGGCCGCGTCGAGCCGCGTTTTGCGCCGTCGCCTCACTCGGGGAGGCTGGCTCGTGGTCGGGGCTTGAGAGGCATCCAGGTCCCGCTCGTGATGCGGCAGGCCTCAAGGTAGTCCGCGTCCATGGACACCTCACCGCCCGCGAACGGCTGCTTTCGACCGACCGGATTTGTTTGGACGTGCACGTAGTTGTGGAGGCCGGCGATGGGCTCTCCGGTCGCCGCGTCCCACGTCGGGGCCCAGGTCCCGCTATTGGCGAAGATCACGTCTTTACCGAGGGGCACGGTCGTCGGCGAGTGGGTGTGTCCAAAGACCACCGCTCGCACGGGGACAATGGCGGCCACGCTTGCGGCAAAGGTGTGGGCTCGGTACTCGGTAGTCAACGCATTTTCATTGCCAGCGATCCATTGGTAGACAAACCATATCAATGGAAACACGGCGAGGGGCACGATGAGCTTTGTCCAGAGGGGCGCATCCGAGACGCCGAGCGCGATGGTGCCGCCCGTCATCGCCAACGCCAGGATGACGCGGTCAATCCAGAACTCTCGGACAATCTTGAAGAAGCGGTTCGTGATGGGCGCCTTGCGGAGGGCGTAGAGCTCGCGCGCGACCTCCGGGCTGAGGTCGTTCCGGACCGCCGCCGCGTCGATGTGCCGTTCGTAGTCTTTGGGCGGGTGCTTGTGGAGGCGGGTCCGAGTGTCCAAGAGCGCGAAGAGGGCCCGAATACTGCCCACGAACCAGGTCAGGATCAGGGCGCGGCGCGTGAAAGCATAGTGACGCAGCCAGTGGGCGAGGTAGCCGAGCCCGTCGAGGATGAAGTCTGTCGCGTGCGGGTTGAAAAAACCAATATTGCTAAGAAGATAGCGGTTGGATAGGTTCCCCGTGGGCAGCGCGATGTGGGCCTCGCCTCGCTTTTCGACCGTGGGCTCGAGGTTATATCGAAAGGATGAATAGAAATCATATTGATGGCCGTGTTCCACGTAGATCTCGCCGGGGACGTGGAAAAACCAGGGCTCGACACGCAGCTCGCCGCGTGGGATCTGATCTGGATCGGCGGCGCCCAGCGCGGCGTCAACCGCGTCCGTGAGGACGGCCTGGACCTCGGGAAAGTAGAGCTCGCGGTCGTGGTTTCCGACGGTGACGACGACGTCGTGCCCCTTGGCGACGAGGCGGGCGAGGGTCCCGATGAAGACAGGGTGATCGCCGAGGATGCGCCGCATCTTCCACGCTGAGCGGGGCCCAGTGGCGTCGAGTCCGTAAAGGCGCTCGGTCCGGCTGATCGGGAAAGGGGCCGGGTCGGGCAGCGCGGTGATGAGGTCGAAGTCGAAGATGTCGCCGTTTAGGATCAGCGTCAGGCTATCCTCGGGTCCGACGCGCGCCTCAAAGCTGGCGACCATTGCGTCAAGATCGGCGTCAAAGATGCGCCGCGAGCTCTTGTGCTGTTTCCAGCCATCGATGTGGTCCTCGATGTCACAGAGGTGGAGGTCAGAGACGACAAGATAATGATTCGACGCGTGCATGCCGGAAAGGTGCTCGGACCGGGCGTTCGACGCAAGGGCCCATTGGCTTTTGACGGGCTTTTGACGCCCCGGCCTCTCCGAGGCTGTTGGCTGGCCTACCAGGGCTCGCCTTGTTGCCACCCACGCTCGAACGCGTCCTCGAACGCGCTCACGAGCACGGCGTCTCGCTGGAGGACCAAGTTCTCTTGGTTGTGGTGGGCGGCGCTACGGGTCCAGTTGTAGCTGCCGTTTATCAGCAGGTCCCCATCAAATATCGCGAATTTATGGTGCATATGGGCATCAGTGCGATCGATGCGCACGCTGACGCCGGCCTTCGCGAGGCGCTCGATGTCAGAGCCGAGGTCGTTGGCCTTTTCGTTGTCGCTGAGGATGCGCAGCGCGACGCCCCTTCCATGAGCGGCCAGCAGGGCGCGGGTCACACGGTCATCGGTGATCGTAAAGACGGCGAGTTTTGCCTCGGTCTGGATCGCGTCGATGGCCCGGATAAGGCGCACATGCACCTCATCGTGGGGCGAAAACCAGGCCTCCGGTTTGTCGACGCCCGAGCCATTCGGGACCTCGAAGAGGGCTTTTTCGACCTCCTCAAGCCAAGCTAAGACGACTTCGAAGTCGTGACCTCCGCTGAATCCCCGCGCGAGCTCAAAGGCCCGGCGTCGGACGCGGAGCCGCATCTCGGAGCTCTCCTCCACGAGGGCCTTGAGCGCCCTCTTTTCGCTGCGGGATAGGTGCCCGTCCTCAAAGGTCTCATGGAGAATCCCGTCAATATTTTCAATGGTTCGCTTCATCTCTTGGCTCCTCAGGTCTCGTCGTTCGCACAATACTTGTGGCTGCATACGTTTCTGTCAACGCGAGGTACGTCGTCCTCCCGCGGACGCGGGAGCCCATGTCGCATTGGATATTTGGGGCGCTTGACGAAATCGTGACGCTCCTCGACGATGCCTTATGGACAATGCAGACACACCTTCGCCTCGTCTTTCTGGGGCCCCCCGCCATGCACCATCTCTGCTGCTCTTTGCCGCGTTGATGCTGGGTGCGTGCTGTGCGACCGGCCCGAAACAGGCCGGTGTTGAACCTAGCCCACCGGTCCAAGAGGATGCGCGCGGATCCGCGATAGCCGAGCTCCGCGGTGGCGGTGAGGTCGGGCCCGCCGAGTTGGGTAGGTCGCCAGTTGGCGCACCCTGTGGCCCATCGCTCGGTGCCTGCGACGCGACGTCCTTCTGTCGCTTCCCAGCCGAGACGGGGTGCGGCGATGGCGACGTCGCCGGGGTCTGCGAGATACGCCCCGTCGGCTGCCGCCGCGACTGCCCAGGGGTCTGCGGGTGCGATGGTGTGCGGCACTGCAACACCTGCGTCGCTGAGGCGCAGGGGTACTCCATTCGTCATAAGGGCCACTGTCAGGAGGCCTTCGATGTTTCTCCGTAACTCTTTTCGCTTGCCGCTATTTCTCCTCGGCGTCTGCCTCCTATCGCGTGGCAGGCTGTCCGCCATCGCCGACGATGGCGTCGATGTTCAGACTCGTCCTATCGTCAATGGGCGCCGAGCCACCACGGCCGAGCTCCATGGGACCGTCGCGATCATGACCTCCCAGGATGGCGAGGCCTCGTGCACGGGGACCCTTATCGCACCGCGCGTGGTCGCCACGGCCGCCCATTGCGTCGTCGTACAGGACGAGGACACGGACGCCATCACCGCGCGGTTTGCTCCGGCAGACCTCTTAGTCGTGGCTGGCCCCCTCGACGCCAGCGCGGCCAGCGAGGCCCAGACCTATGCGTTGACATCCATTATTATACATCCGGGTTATCCAAATAACTCAGGGTCTTCCGATCCATCCGGGGCAGGTCGCTACGATGACGTGGCGCTCCTAGTCCTCGAGCGCGCCGTGACCGGGCTCAAACCCGCGATTGTGCCGACCGAGGCTGATGTCGCGGCGAACCTGACGGCGGGCAAGTTCATCACGATCTCAGGCTACGGGACGACCTCTGCCGATGGCGCTGGTGGTGGCGTGCTCTTTATCGCCGAGACCGTCTTTGACGTGAGGGTCGACGTCGAGATCGTCCTTGGCGCGCGGGGTAAACCCGACACATGTCCCGGGGACTCCGGTGGCCCGGCCTATGTCATTCGCGGCTCGGATGCCCTGCTCGTAGGGATCACGTCCCGCTCAGCCGAGGACGCGGTCGCGACCTGCGGCGAGAGCGGGGTCTATGGCTTCGCCCCGGCCTATCGCGGCTGGTTTGCACAGAACTCAAACGGTCTCTACGATCCCGTCGCGACCCCCGTGGACCCGGGCCCTGTGGACCCGGGCCCTGTGGATCCGGTTCCCGTCTGTGATCCCGAGGTCGAAGACTGCGAGACCGCCTGTGACCCGGAGGTCGAAGACTGCTCTGAGGATTGCGACCCGGAGGTCGAGGACTGCGAGGACGATGGCTGCGCCGCCTCGGGCGGTGGCCCGCGCGAGCTTGGGTTCGTGCTCCTCGGCACCTTCGCGTTGTTGCTGGCCCGTCGTCGGCGCGCTGTCGCTTCGGCGAGGGCCCGCGCTTAGAACGGACTCGACGAGATCCAGGTCCCGCCCGTGGGCTTCGCGCGCGACTTAGCGACTGCGCCATGCGGTGATGCACTTGCTTGGACATCAAAGTAATCGACTGGCAGGCTCCAGTATCGAACGCGCGCAGCATCCCAGTAGTGAAGCACTAGGTGCAGGTGTGGTTCGATCGAGGTGCCGGAATTGCCGATCCGACCGAGAGGCTCGCCCTCGGCGACGGCGCGACCGACGACCAGCTCGGCGGGCACGCTGTTGTCCTGAAAGTGCAGGAAGTAGGCGTGCCATGCGCCCCCTAGCCAGAGGCCGACGAGGTTCTCGGGGGCGTCGAAGATGGCCTCCGGGTCGCCGCCGATCGGGCTATCGGGGGCGTCCCGCATGACCTCGACGATGACGCCGCCGACGGGGGCGAAGACCGGCACGTCCCACGAGGTATAGTCTTGGAGGTCGAGGCCGTCGCCCGTCCAGCGCTGGCCGCTGTCGTCCGTGCGGCCGAGGTCGGTCGCGAAGTCCCCGTAGCCCCGCTCGGCGAGGTGGTGCCTCTCGCTGGCCGCCATCACGTAGGCTACCCCGTCGATAGGGACGCGCTGCCATCCGAAACCCTGTTGGGTTAGCCAGTCACGCAGAATGGGGGCGGCCGTCTCAATCGTTTCACGCGCAATGATCTCAGACTCGTCGACCAACTGAATCGACGCGTCGTCCGGCCAGTCGGCGAAGCGGTCGGCGTCGAAGAAGGCGAGGGTCTTGTCGTTGTCCGCCTCGCCCCACCAGAGGCTGTGGTCGTAGATCGCGACGAGCTCGCCGGAGGTCCATGTGCCCCGAGGGCCCTCAACGCGATAGCTCTCGCCGGTGGCCCACGGCGCGGGCTCAATGGTCGCGTCCGACACGACGAGCGTGTCGGCGGCGAGATCGGGCGTGTCCGTATCGGCCGCGGTCGTCTCCTCCGAGTGCAGGTCCTCGATCACCGCGTCGCTGGCCGCGTCGACCGCGGCCGTCTCTTCCGATTGGAGGTCGTCGATCATCGCGTCGCTGGCCGCATCGGCGGGCACAACTTGGACGTCCGATGTGGTGTCTAGGGGGGCCTCTTCGGGGCTCTGCGCCGCGCAGCCGGCGAATCCGACGCTGGCGAAGATGCAAAAGATGAATGGCGATGGCTTTGGTCGTGTCTTCAAGCGCTCTCTGTCCTCGGTCCGAGTCGTCTCATTCACTGGGGATGCTCGACTGGGCTAGACCGCGAAGTCAAGCGCCGCGCCTCACAGGTCAGGGCGATCGCAAAGTCCGCATTTGGAGGGATACCGATGTAAGGGCCGGTCTTGTACCGGCCCGAAAGTTTCGGCTGTAATCGACTGAATACACGCGAGAAAAGCAGGGTGGGTACAAGACCCACCCCTACAAGGCCATCACCCAAGCCGGCGAGCTTATTCGCG
>Ga0105050_10002193_pt1 | contig 28308 bp, 29 predicted proteins | sample FRY01_FD_78088 | JGI IMG/M metagenome (GOLD analysis project Ga0105050, IMG submission 78088) | Freshwater microbial communities from Lake Fryxell liftoff mats and glacier meltwater in Antarctica - FRY-01 | ecosystem: Environmental > Aquatic > Freshwater > Ice > Glacier meltwater ...
AGGGAAGTCAAAAAATGTGTGGTTAGTTGAATCTTCTGGAAAGAAGAACCGTAGAGGGTGATAGTCCCTTAAGCGAAAATTACACATCTTCCTTGTTGTTATTCCTGAGTAGGGTCGGACATGAATAGCCGGCTTGAATCCGCCAGAACTAACTGGTAAGGCTAAATATATTTTGAGATCGATAGTGAACAAGTACCGTGAGGGAAAGGTGAAAAGAACCCCGAAAGGGGAGTGAAATAGACCTGAAACCGCATATCTACAAAAGGTTGAAGAGGGCATCACATTGCATGTGATGACGCTTTTTAATTGTATTGTAACAACCACAATTAAATAGTGCGCATCGTGCGCAGCGTGATGTCCTCGACAGCGTGCCTATTGAAGAATGAGCCAACGAGTTTATGTATACTGCTTGTCTAAGTCGTTAAAGCGACGAAGGCCCAGGGAAACCAAGTGTTAATAGCGCTACTAAGTAGTATGCATAAGACCCGAAGCCAGGTGAGCTTACCATGAGCAGGGTGAAGGGAATCGAAAGATTCTTGGAGGCCCGAACCCATAGATCGTTCAACTTCTTGGGATGACTTGTGGTATGGAGTGAAAAGCTAATCGAACCTGGTAATAGCTGGTTCTCTCCGAAACAGTTTTAGGACTGGCGTCAAGTGTTCCTTCTGGGGGTAGAGCACTGGATGGTCTGAATAGGGAGAAATCTCGTCAGACCAATCAAACTCCGAATACCAGATAGTAAAAAACTTGGCAGTTAGACCGTGGGGGCGAAGCTCCACTGGTCAAAAGGGAAACAGCCCAGATCTCTAGTTAAGGTCCCTAAATTTATACTGAGTGCACTTAAGGAGGTGAGGTCTCATAGACAGCGAGGAGGTTGGCTTAGAAGCAGCCATCCTTTAAAGATAGCGTAACAGCTCACTCGTCAAGAGACCTTGCGCCGCAAATAATCGGGGCTAAGTATAATACCGAAACTGAGGACTTTGTTGACCTGCGGGTCGATGGAGTGGTAGGAGAGCGTTCTGTATGCGCTGAAGCGAAAGGGGTGACCCATCGTGGAGCGTACAGAAGTGAGAATGTTGGCACAAGTAACCGCAAGACAGGTGAGAGCCCTGTCCGCCGAAAGACTAAGGTTTCCTTTGCAATGATGATCAACGAAGGGTTAGTCGGGCCTAAGGAGATGACGAGGGTCGGATCCGATGGACACATGGTTAATATTCCATGACTTCCGTATATTTCGATGGAGAGACGGAGGAAATAAGCGTAAGCATCTTATTGGATTGATGTTGTTGGTATAAGAGTCGATATTTAGGCAAATCCGGATATCACAAGACTCAGTACAGACGAAATGTTTTACTTCGGTAGAATAAATTTACGTGAAGAGCCTTCCAAGAAAATCTTCTAAGATTAGATATATGGAAACCGTACCGTAAACCGACACAGGTAGTCAGGTCGAGAAGACCAAGGCGAACGAGTGAGAGGTCCTCAAGGAACTCGGCAAAAAATCGGCCGTAACTTCGGGATAAGGCCTGCCTATAGCAATATAGGCCGCAGCGAAAGATTTCCTGGCAACTGTTTATCAAAAACACAGCTCCCTGCGAACTCGCAAGAGGATGTATAGGGGGTGACACCTGACCAATGCCAGAAGGTTAAATATCGGTGGTGAATAAACTTCGGTTTGTTTGCTGGCTGATATAAGCCCTGGTGAATGTCGGCCGTAACTATAACGGTCCTAAGGTAGCGAAATTCCTTGTCTGGTAAGTTCAGACGCGCACGAATGGTGTAATGACTGGGAAACTGTCTCGAGGACTTGCTCGGTGAAAATACAATACCGGTGAAGATGCCGGTTACCTACAGTTAGACGAAAAGACCCCGGGAGCTTTACTACAGCTTGGCATTGAATATGTTGTTTGAATGCGTAGAATAGGTGGGAGACTTTGAAGTCACAATTTCGGTTGTGATGGAGTCGACAGTGAAATACCACTCTTTCTGATGGCATATTCTAACCTGGACGGAAAAAACGTACAGAGACAGTGTCTGGTGGGTAGTTTTACTGGGGCGGTATCCTCGAGGATTTAAACATTGTTTGAATCTTCGATCTATCCCGCCTCAGAGAGGTGTAGTCCACCTCGAAAAAAAATAAAAAAGGAGGACCACATCGAGTAATCGATGATGGAAAATCAGCTATATACTGATACATCCGAGTATCTGACAGTACTTGCAAAAGTAACAACCTGATCAGTGCGGAATATCAGCAGGAAAGACTTGTACTTTGGTACAAGAATCCCTAGAGACCATACGCTGACCCCTTGAAAAAGGGTGATGAAAGAGTCCGATCTTCATGGCGACATGAAGTTCTGGAATGTTACAACCAGAAGGCTTGGTGATATATATTATCAAGTTACATAATGCCTAAAGAGTAACGGAGGAGTTTACAAAGGTCAGCTAGGCGCGAATGGAAACCGTGCCGATAGTGCAATGGCATAAGCTGGCTTCACTGTGAGACGGACATGTCAAGCAGACACGAAAGTGGAACATAGTGAACCGACCACTCGCTTTAGATGCGGTGGAAGATTAACGGACAAAAGCTACCCCGGGGATAACAGGCTAGTATCGCCCGAGAGTTCATATCGACGGCGATGTTCGGCACCTCGATGTCGGCTCATCTTATCCTGGCGCTGGAGCAGGTGCCAAGGGTTTGGCTGTTCGCCAATTAAAAAGATACGCGAGCTGGGTTCAGACCGTCGCAAGACAGGTTGGTCTCCTATCTACTGTAGGCGTGGATTCTTGAAAAGATTTGTCCCTAGTACGAGAGGACCGGGATGAACTGACCTCTGGTCTATCGGCTGTCACGCCAGTGGCACCGCCGAGTAGCTATGTTGGGAATGGATAACCTCTGAAGGCATCTAAGAGGGAAGCCAACTTTAAGATTAGGAATCATTATAGGGCCCTGAGAGATGATCAGGTTGATAGGCACTAAGTGAAAGCATAGTAATATGTTCAGCTGAGGTGTACTAATTACCCGATTCCTATTAGGAAACGTGTGCTTCACATTACGATGATGAATGTTCATGATGTTCTCTTTTTCTTTTTACCTTTTTTGCAGGGTATTTAAATTATTTTATAATTTAAATATTGTATGTTGGTGTTTTATCGGAGGGGTCACACCTGTTCTCATTCCGAACACAGAAGTTAAGCCCTCTTGAGCCAATGGTAGTTCCTCTGGAGCAAGAGTAGGTAGACGCCAACATACAGTATTGAAATCATAAACAATAAAAACCATCACACCTTGTGTGGTGTTTTTTATTATACTATGATGTAGATAGTATATCTTTTTATATGTCAACACTTTGGGCACAAAAGAAAAAAAATAAGATTATTGCTTTTTTTGCATTGATATTTTTAGTTTTTTTGGGGATTGTATATGTTGCGTATTTTACCCCAGATCCAACTTGTTTTGATGGTAAAAAGAATGGAAAAGAATTAGGGATTGATTGTGGTGGATCATGTGCTTTATTATGTCCATTTCAGATTCGACCTGTAGTTACCTGGTGGTCTCGAGCTCTTCCTGTTAGTGGTTCGGTGTATCATTTGGTTGCGTATATTGAAAATCCAAATCCTGCATCTGGTACACATGATCTGCATTATCGTTTTCGTTTTTATGATGATAATAATCTTTTAATTGCTGAACGAGAGGGGTCTACTTTTGTTGTTCCTTTGGAAAAAACAGCAATATTTGAACCACATATTGATATTGGGAATCGTATTCCAGGACGTGTCTTTTTTGATATTCTGGGTCAACCCACATGGAGCACATTGCCACCAGAAATGTCATTTTCAAAATTGGGTATTACTGATCAAAAAATTGAACGACAAACAACGGCGCCATTGATTACTGCATCTGTTCGAAATAATTATGAATTTAATTTGATTGATACAGAATTTATTCTTATTGTATATGGCCTTGATGAAAATGCATTAGGAGTCAGTAATACTCGGGTTCCGGTGATACCTATTAATGGGCGTGAACAAATTTCATTTACTTGGTCAGTGCCATTTCCTAAACCCATTGGTCGGATTGAAATTATTCCTCGCATGAATATACAAGCAACAGAAGCTGCTAAAATTTTGTAAAAATATGTATTATAGAAATTTTAGTATTGATTGGATGTTGGTGGTATCTCTTATTCCTATTGTTCTCGCGGGACTTGTTACCATGTCTTCTTTTACCGGAGAAACATCTTTCTTCTCGAGACAATTTATATGGGTTGTTGTATCTTTTGTTGTTATGCTTGGGGTATCACGTATTGATGTAAGATTTTTAAAACAAACATCAGTATTAATGACCATGTATGTAATAAGTATTATCTTATTGGGTCTTTTGTTTTTTGTAGCTGACCCCGTCAAGGGTTCTATAAGATGGATTGATTTAGGTTTTTTCTCCTTTCAACCTTCTGATCCAGCAAAAATTGTATTGATTTTAGTTTTAGCAAAATATTTTTCAAGACGTCATATTGAAATTGCTCATGTGCGACATATTATTGTGTCAGCATCATATATGATGGTGATGATGCTTTTAATTTTTTTTCAACCAGATTTCAAATCATCTCTCGTTTTTATGGTTATTTGGTTGGGGATGGTATTAGTTGCAGGAATATCAAAAAAACATCTTTTGTTTGTTGGGTCACTGATTGTTATTGCTTTTGGTTTGTTATGGTTGTTTGCATTTCAGCCATATCAAAAACAAAGAATTATGACATTTATTAATCCATTATCTGACATACAAGGTTCTGGATATAATGCATATCAATCAACCATTGCGGTTGGTTCAGGGCAGTTGCTGGGTAAAGGTGTGGGGTATGGTAGTCAATCCAGATTACAATTTTTACCCGAATCAGAAACTGATTTTATTTTCGCATCCTTTGCCGAAGAGTGGGGTTTTGTTGGATCATTTTTACTTGTGGTGTGTTATGGTATTCTTATCTGGCGCATTTTTGCAAATGCATTAATGGGATCAAGTAATTTTGAAACATTATATGGTGTGGGTATTGGTATCTATTTTAGTGTTCACATTCTTTTTAATATTGGTATGAATATTGGATTACTACCAGTAACAGGAATCCCTTTACCATTTATGAGCTATGGGGGATCTAATATGCTGACATCATTTCTTGCCATTGGAATTCTTCTTGCTATGCGGCGATATGCACGACCATCACGACAAGAAGATGTTACAAAAGATATTCTAGAATTAACATAATTATGACACGAATCGTATTAGGTAAAAAAATAAGAGAAAAGATTCATAAAGATCTGACACAAAGGATTAGTTTTTTGAGCTTTAGGCCTCTTTTGATTGATGTTGTTGTTGGGGATGATCCCGTATCTTTACAATATGTACAAGTAAAAAAACGTATAGCCGAATCTTTGGGTATAGATTTTCATATTGTGACTCTTGAAAAAGATTCTTTGACAGAAGATGTTGTAGATGCAATTTCTGATGCCGTGCTGAATAAAAATTGTTGTGGATGCATAGTGCAATTACCATTACCAAAACATATTGATTCTTTTCGTGTACTTTCATCTATTCCACGCACTCTTGATGTAGATTGCTTGCATCCCGATTCAGAATCATTATTTTATAAAAATGAAACATCTTTCGCATATCCAACAACAAGATCTATTATGTCTTTAGTAAAATATTTAGATATATCAAAGCAATCTCATATAGTTGTTATTGGACAAGGAAAATTGGTAGGGAAGCCCATTTCTCATATATTACAAAAAGAGGGATATTATGTTACAGCTGTAGATAAAGAAACAATCAACAAGGAAATTATCATTGCACATGCTGATGTTATTATATCAGCAACTGGAATAGCGGAAGGGATAAAAGGTTCTCACATAAAAATGGGTTGTACAATAATTGATGCAGGTACATCTGAAATGGCTGGTTCTGTTGTCGGTGATATACATCGTGCATCAGTGGATAATATTGCAGGCATATTGGTGCCTGTACCTGGTGGTGTTGGACCCTTGACCACATTAATGTTGTGCGATAACGTGGTGCGAGTTGCAGAAAAAAAACATGAATTATATTAGCACTCTTTATTTGAATACGCTTACTCAGAAATATGCCTTATTAGAATTTTTAGCATATTGGATTGCTCGATATGGAGATGTTGTAATTATTTTGGGTGTGATTATATTTTTTATTGTGCATCATCATAAAAATCTGTATATATGTCTTCATCCTATTCGTATTACCGTTCAGGCAAAAGAAGTATTGGCGTCTTTGTCTGTGGGTTTTATTACTTGGATATTGGTTATATGGATAAAATTTATAACTGCAATACAAAGACCATTTCTTGCTATGCCAGAAATTGTACCATTGTTTGAATATACAAGAGATATGTCATTTCCTTCAGGACATACTGCATTCTTTACAGCCTTGGGTGTTTCATTGTTTTGGGAACATAAACGATTAGGGGTTGTGGTATGTTTTTTAGCTTTTGTTATTGGATTAGCACGAGTTATGTCAGGGATACATTTTATTTCAGATATTGTAGTGGGTTTCTTTTTGGGGATTATTGTTGCTATGAGTATCCGCATTTTGGGAAGAAAAGGGATTCGTACATGGCTTCATCACCTATTAAAAAAAGAAAGTAGATAAATTCTACTGTTGCCATATGGCTTTAAATACGGTAGAATCAGGCATATATGTGGAATATACGAATAAAAGCTATTATTATACTAATATTATCAGCACTGATCGCATTTTTTGTTATTTACAGTGAAAAAAGTAACCTCGAAAAGTTTTCTTTTCGCCTAGGGCTTGATTTATCGGGTGGTTCTTCATTAACGTACAAAGCTGACGTATCGGCTGTTACAGAGGACCCTGTGACTGCAGTGGAGTCTCTTAGGGACGTTATAGAAAGACGTGTAAACCTTTTTGGTGTTTCAGAGCCAAATATTCAGACAGAAGAATCTCGTATTGGTACAGAAGGGGGTGACCCCGAATATCGTTTGATTGTAGAATTACCTGGTATTACTGATATTGATAAAGCCATTGCTATGATTGGGCTAACTCCATTGTTAGAATTTAAAACAGAATCAGCAACGGCGGAACAATCAATATCTGAGTTAACGGTAGGTCCAGATGGTGTTGTTGATATGAGTGCTATTTCTGTTAACAGCATGTACGAACCAACCGATTTGACTGGAAGATATCTAAAGCGAGCCTCGTTGCAATTTGATCCAGTAACTCGACAACCCAGTATTGGATTATTATTTGATGCAGAAGGATCAAAATTATTTGAACAACTGACTGAACAAAGTATTGATAAAACATTGGCCATCTATCTTGATGGTGCATTATTATCTGCACCCATGGTTCGTGAAAAAATAACAGGTGGTGAAGCTGTAATAACAGGAGTATTCACCCCAGAAGAAGCAAAAATTATGGTTGGACGATTGAATTCTGGTGCATTACCTGTGCCTATTGAATTAGTACAAACAAATATTATCGGCTCAGGCATGGGGGCTGATGCTGTTTCTGCAGGTATATTGGCTGGTATTATTGCTCTTATCGTTGTTTCTTTTTTTCTTATTATTTGGTATCGATTACCAGGTTTGATTGCCAGTGTTGCATTGATTGTGTATACATTAACAATGTTTGCCTTATTCAAGATGATACCTGTGGTATTAACCGCAGCGGGTATTGCGGGGTTTATTATTTCCTTGGGAATGGCCGTTGATGCAAATATTCTTATTTTTGAAAGAATGAAAGAAGAATTAGATTCTGGGCGAGGCATCTTTGATGCTGTAAAAACTGGTTTTGATCGTGCGTGGCTATCTATCAGAGACGGTAACCTTTCCAGCCTTTTATCTGCACTGATTCTCTTTTGGTTTGGAACTTCTTTGATTCAGGGGTTTGCTCTTACTTTTGGATTAGGGGTATTAGTGTCTATGATTTCTGCAATTACCGTTTCTCGACTATTTCTTTTGGTTCTAGCACCATCTAGGGGGTCAAAAACATTGCGATTTTTATTTAATAACGGTTTTGGGTTGAAGAAACATACAAAACATAACGATTAATAACTTTATGAAAATATTACACTATCGAAATTATTTTTTCTTTATTTCAGCTGTTCTTGTTGTAGCTTCTTTTGGTGTATTACTATTCAAAGGATTAAATTTGGGTATTGATTTTACAGGGGGAACCCTTGTCGAGGTATCTTATGCAGAAAAAATTCCAACAATTTCTGACATACAGTCTGCATTATCTGAAGATGGTTTTTCTGCAAAAGTGCAACCTTTTGGTGAAAAAGGTTTTATTATCAGAACACAAGATTTGACCCATGAAGAGTATCTTTCTTTATTGTCTGCATTAACCTTTGAAGATGTAATTCCTACTGAAGAAAGATTTACTTCTATTGGACCTTCTTTGGGTAAAGAATTAAAATCTAAAGCAATCATTGCTTTAGGTCTTGTGTTGATTGCTATTATTTTATTTGTAGCATTTGCCTTTCGTCATGTTTCAAAACCCATCTCTTCTTGGAATTATGGAATTGTTGCTGTTGTTGCATTGATTCATGATGTTATTATTCCTATTGGTATATTTGTTGTACTAGGTAGAGAGATTGATGCTCTTTTTGTTGTAGGAATATTATCAATATTAGGGTTATCAGTAAATGACACCATTGTGGTATTTGATCGAATTCGTGAAAATCTTCATGATAATATAAAAAATCATACACATGAAACATTTGTCGTAACGGTAGGAAAAAGCATTCAGCAAACATTGGTTCGCTCTGTAAATACTTCAATAACTCTTGTTATTGTATTGATTAGCTTGTTTGTATTTGGTCCAGAATCAACACAAAATCTGGCTTTAGTCCTGCTTATCGGAACGGTTGTAGGAACTTATTCTTCTATCTTTTTGGCATCTCCTCTGTTGGTATACTTGAACAAAGAAGAGAAATAACTTTTTAAAGTATGTGCTATAATAGTATTGTTTATTCATTAATAATATAAAAATATGAACATAGGTTTAGTATTAATTATTGTAGCTGTTTTGATTGTTCTTTGGATTGTTTCACTATATAACGGTTTTGTTCAGTTGCGAACGCGTGCCGAAGAAGCTTGGGCAGATATTGATGTGCAATTAAAACGACGATATGATTTAATTCCAAATCTTATCGAAACTGTCAAAGGGTACGCTGCACACGAAAGCGGTGTATTTGAAGCTGTCACCAAAGCGAGAACTTCTGCTATGAATGCAGAAAAATCAGGAGACCCCGCACAATCAGCACAAGCTGAAAACATGTTGTCGGGAACCTTGAAATCACTTTTTGCTGTTTCGGAGAATTACCCAGATTTGAAAGCAAATACTAATTTCTTGGAATTACAACGCGAACTCTCAGACACTGAAAATAAAATCCAAGCAGCACGAAGATTCTATAACGGAAATGTTCGCGACTTGAATATTAAAACAGAAACATTTCCATCAAATATTATTGCGGGTATGTTTAATTTTACCAAACGAGAATTCTTTGATTTAGATGAAAACCCTGCAGAGCGAGAAAATGTAAAGGTAGGATTTTAATTGTTCTTATGTCGGATGTACAAATTACAAAACAAGAGTTTGAAGAAATAAAACAAGAAGCTAAAGATATCTTAATAGAATTTAGAAATGAGATAGAAAATGCCCGTAGTCTATTAGATAATGATTAGATTATGGATAAATTTTTTGGAAAAATAGAAGAACCTCGAGAAAAAATTATTCCCCATGAAGACATGAGTGCTTTTGTTGAAGATATTTCTCCGCGGTTGCTCGATGCAAGTCAGTCCATTAATGATATCAAAAAACTTGAAGATGTTTCTTTTGAGGGTAAATCAACCGAATATATTAAAAAGGTAAAAAGTGCTATTGTCTCATCAAAAAAAGCAACAGGAAAGCTAATGAAACTTACCCTTACAAGACTTTTGCCACTGTATATTGCATATATTGGTGCTGGGCACGTCATGCAAAAAGAAGATGGAAAATTTTCTGAAAAAGATCGTGCCCGAAAAGAGTTGGAAGAAAAAGGAATTACTTCTGAACAGGCTTCCACTTATAAGCTGGGCATTAATGATTTAATCTATAGAGGAATTACACCTATAGGATATCCCCAAAAGCAAGATAATGTTTTTTATACTGAGAATACTTATTGGAGGTCATTGATTCCTAATCTCGTGATGGGTCGAGAGAACTATGGTGTAATAGGAAAAGATAAAAATAATGTACAAAAAATTATTAATCCAGATATCATACCAAATAGTGAAGATGCATGGCTAATGTACCTCGGATTACCTCAAAAAAATCATACTTTTGGTATCTCTTCGTATCAGCCAAAAGATTCAAAACAGGATATGTATTACTACAAGATTAATATGTGGACTGACCTGCTAGAAAGATTTATTTCTTATGAGATGGAAAATATTGAAGTTTATATAAAACGTTTAAATAATTTATATCAGGGTGATAATAATAAGATGCTCGAACATGCAGAAATAAAAATGCCACATCATCAATTTGAACAATTCAAGATTATTTTAGAAAAAGGAAAAGAGGGTTTTAAAAATGATAAGTTTTTAGACTTAATTAAAAAAATAGATCAGTCTGGGTGCACAATAAATGCCATGGGTATGTTCAATAATATGGAATATGATACTGACATTGAAACTCTTTTGAATAACTATACCATATCTCTTGGTGAAGATGAAAAGGGTTCTTATCTTTCATATTATGATAAATGGGATCTAGATGTTTCAACAGAAGAATCAGGTAAAGGTTTTGGTAGAGCTTTTGAAATATATGATCGTGTTTACTATAATCCAAAAACGGGTGAAATTATTAATGACTTATTAAGTAAATAAGATGACACTATACACACAACAATCAAAAAATATTCGGAAAACATGGTTATTAATGACGATATTCTTTATTGTAGTTATTGGTATTGGTTGGTTTTTTAGTTATTATTACGGAGACCCAACGATTCTTTATATTTTTGTTGCTTTTAGTATTTTAATGAATATTGGTTCTTATTGGTTTTCACACAAGATTGTAATTTCTTTATCTGGTGCAAAACCTGCGACTCGTAAAGAATATTTTGATTTGTATACCATTACAGAAAATCTTGCGATAACTGCTGGTCTACCCATGCCAAAATTGTATGTGATTCAAGATTCTGCACCAAATGCATTTGCAACAGGACGTGACAAAGATCATGCAGTGATTGCAGTAACCACAGGATTATTACAATTGTTAGAAAAAAATGAATTAGAAGGAGTGGTAGCACATGAATTAGCACACATTGGAAACAGAGATATGTTGATTTCCACCGTGGTGGTTGTGTTGGTCGGTTTTATTGCAATTTTATCAGATGTATTTTTACGAAGCATGTTGTTTGGTGGTGGGGGGCGAGATAATGAACGTGGGGGTAATGCACTGATGATTATTGGGGTCATTTTATCAATTTTGGCACCATTTATTGGATTATTGATTCAATTGGCTATTTCCAGGAAACGTGAATATCTGGCAGATGCCACAGGTGCATTATTAACCCGGTATCCCGAAGGTTTGGCACATGCATTACAGAAAATTAGCTCTGTTGGTCGTCCACTACAACGACAATCATCTGCGATTGCGCATTTATATATTGCAGATCCAAAGGGTGGAGGATTCAAGAAAAAAGTATCAGGATTATTTGCTACACATCCCGCGACAGAGGATAGAATCAACGCTTTGTTAGGAAAATAATTTTTTGCATGCAAAAAAAACTTCCTATACATCATGTATCAGTAAGAAAATTATATCCATCAAAAAATCTTTTTACATCTTTGACGCGTTCGATTATCTGTCAACAAATTTCTGGAAAAGCAGCACAATCCATTGAGAAAAAGTTTGTTGCATATTTTCCGGTAAAACACTTTCCAAAACCGGTTGATATTATGAGTATGACAGACGATGCGTTTCAATCTGTTGGTATTTCACCACAAAAACGATCGTATTTGCGTGATTTAGCTCAAAAATGGACAGATGGGACAGTAAGGCATAAAAAGCTTGTCAACATGTCAGATGATGAAGTGCGTAGTCATTTAATAATTATCAAAGGTATTGGTAATTGGACCATTGATATGTTTTTGATTTTTGCATTGAATCGATTAAATATATTACCGACAGGGGATTTGGGTGTTCAAAAAGGATTTCAAAAAATATTCAAATTGAAAACATTACCTGATGAAATAAAAATTAAAAAATTGGCAAAATCCTATGATGGAGAATATACACAATTATCATTGTATGCGTGGTCAGTTCTTGATAATAATACAGAAACAATGTAGTCTGAGATAAAAAATAGGAGGATTCGCATAGCGGTCTAGTGCACCACCTTGGAAAGGTGGCAATGGGGAAACCTGTTCGAGAGTTCGAATCTCTCATCCTCCGCCAAAAAACGAAATCGGGTTCCGAAGTAAAAATATGGTAGTATCACTAAAGTAACGGAGACCCCCAAATCTTCTGCTCTAGAAAAAGAGTGACTTTATTGTCGCTCTTTTTTATTATTCACGCATCGCCCTCAATCTCTTGTCCGACTATGTACATGCAACCTTTTGATCCAACAATTGCTGTATGTTCAACTCCAATAGGCACATCTATTCTTTCATTTTTCCTAACAGTCTTTTGAATGCCACCAGAAAATATTACATCTCCTTCAAGTACAAAAAAAGAAACTTTCCCTCTATGTGAATGATTCTCATATTTTGTATTTGGTTCATCTTTCCACTCGTAAACAATTGGATAGCCCTCATTTTTCAAAACTTTCTTTAGGTGTTCTTTCCAGAGAACAGGTTTCTGTTTCATAATTTTTCAAACTTTATGAATCCATTTTGTTGTAGCCAAGACCACAACATATCTGCACTGCGACCTTCTTTAATTTCTCTTTTCGAGAGTTTTTCAAAAACTTCTTCTGCTGATAGGATAACGGTTTCAATATCACCTTGCTCATGTTCTTCAAGTTCCTGTTCACCAATATTTGCATTTTTTACTTTGAAATAATGCAAATCCCATTCAACCGATGCTCCCGCTTTTGAAACTTCAAGGGCTTTGTATTCACCACCAGAAATACCCGCTTCCTCTTTGCCTTCTTTCTCTGCTGCTTTTTGGGCGATAGGAGAAATATCGTTGCCACTTTCTCTGTGAGAATCAAGTTCATCAAGACTGTCAAAGACTTTGCCACCGGGTAGTCGATAGTCTACTCCTCCTGCTTCTCTACGAAGTTCACGAGTCATAAGTAGAGCTTGTATCCCATTTTTTTTGGTTTCTATAATCAAACGGACACCGGGGGCACGCACCGCTGCTTCAAACTTTAATCCGGGTTTTCCTTCCCATGTTACCACTTCAAACATCTTACCTTTGTAGGCAATTTCAAATTGAGGTTTCATTTCGAGTTTTGATTTTTGGTTTTTCATATTATTCTGCATCAAGGATGCTGTTAGTTAACGCTAAAAATTGATCCTTGGTTTCTAGAATTTTCTCATAATGCATTGGGATCACTTTTCCAATTCTTTTAAATTTCTTTATAAAATCAAACGCTTCCTGTGGTCCAAATGTGTAAAACGTTCCGACTGGAATCAGTGCAATATCTACTTCAAGATTTGTTACATCAATTCCTGATTCATAAAACATATCACCTGCAAAATATACGGTCTGGTTATCTGCTGTGATCAGAAATCCAAAGTTTTCCTTAAGCGGAGCAGACACATTAGGTCCATGATCGACATGGAAAAATTGTACTTTAATAGTATCAATCATCATCTCATCACTGATTTTTGTTTGAATAATTTCTGAAGACAAAGTTTCTTCACCCAGTGTTTCAATACACTCAGCATTTAAATACAACTTTTTTGGTGAAAGTTTTTTAATTTGTTCAAGTGAAAAATGGTCACCATGAATATGCGACACGAGCATTGCATCTACTGTTACACCGTTTAATTTTTCAATTGGCGTTTTATTCCCAATATCAAATGCAAGGCGGAATCCTTTTTCCGTTTCTAGAATAAACCCTGATTGTTCAAATTTAGTGAGTTTCATACAGTTATATTACCATTTAAAAGCCCATACTTCCACTCAATCCAAGAGAATTAGACTTATCGTGTTTATTGTTGCAAAGTGAAATTTCCAGTTGCATAGGTCTCAAATGTTCCCTCGTTTGCTAATTCCATAGTATATACATTGGCTTTTAAAAATTTTTTAGTAATTTCGAACCTATTATGAGCTTTTTTCTCATAAAGACTTTTGGGGTCCATATCTTGTGGGTGCTAAGTCCACTTTGGGCCATATAAGGAAACCTATATACGTGGTCACAAGGTCGTTGTGTTGGCCAGAAGTTTTATACTAACTGGTAATTATTAGTAACATACGTTATCATTAACTTATGAATAAATATAATAAAGGCTTTGTGCCAGTGACCATTTTAATAATTGTGCTGGGGGTTCTGGCGGTTGGTGGAGTTGCATATTTTGTGGGAAAAAGTTCAGCTCCGAAAAATGAGCCGAGTGATAATTCAAATTATGTTTCGCCGGTTGAGCAGAATCAAAATCCTCCAACAACATCTAATAATAATACGCAAACACAAACTGCTCCGCCTCAAACGCCCACTCCAAATCCTACGCCCTCTGCCCAACAAGGATTTATTTCACCTACACAAGGATCGACTCTGACTTTGGGTAGTGATATGTCAATTAAAATTAAAACCAGTCCGCAATGGTTTCATTGCTCTAATGGTTTTTACTTATACAATGCAAATGGTCAAGAGATCGGTCCGATTGGAATTCTTACAGAATCTGGAAAAACTTCATATAGCTGGACAGATACTTCAAAAAGATATGCCACTTGTGGAACTGGGGTTGGTGAAATTCCCATTTCAGTTTCCGCAGGTTCATATAAAATTTGTTTAAAAGAAACAAATACGGAAACTGGAGTTGGAAATAATTTCCATTGTAGCGGGTTGTTTAATCTCACTTCTTCACAGCCACAAACTAATAATGTCACAGATTATCCCGCATATCTTATTTCAGCATACTCACAAAATAATAAAAATTATATTGATGTTGATTATATAGAGGTACTTTCAGGAACTGCTTCACTTCAAGCACAAGTCGCAGACGGCAAATGCCCTAATATAAATGATTGCTATGATTTTCCAAATGGATATAAAATAAATCAAAATCCCTTAGTTAGAACATTTGAAGTAGGTAATAGTGCTTCGACAACCATTGGTGGTTTATTGTTCTCTAAAAAATTTGACGTTGCTTATGCAGCTAATAATAACGGCAGTAATTACTATACAAGTGGAGATTATTATAATGATTATGAAGGAAACCAAAACAACCATAGTTCTGCTTTTGCTGAATTCAAAAATCTCGTTTCGTTGGTAACTTCATATTTACCTTATAATCCACCATACAAAAAACCAATAACCTACATCAGAATTGATGTTCAGAATAATGTTGTAACTAAAATTGTTGAGCCATACCAAGAATAAAAATTTTAAACAAAGAAACCGAACACAAAACCCCGAGAGGGGTTTTGTTCTTTTTAGAGTGTTTAATTTCCAGTCCGCACCAAAATTCAAAAAAGAATCCGACCGCGTTCCTTCCTGGACCCCTTCTGCGCGCCAGAAATTAGCCAAGGCGGGGGCGAATCCGTGTTCTCAGACATTATTAAGTTTCACCTTGTCGATTCCTCATTAGTATTTTAAATTATGAGGGTTTTAGTTGATCAAAAAAAATGATTAAATTGGGTATTTTTCTGGTATAATGTAATATATGAAAAAACTTTTAATCACCATCGTACTATTGCTTCCTGTATTTTTACTACCAACCGTTACCTCGGCACACCAGCCGAGAATCACCACAGAAAACCCAACCATTGTCACATCTCCGGATGTCTCCAAAGCGTATTATGGGACTCTTGGTGGCGAACCTGCGGTCTATACTATTACCTCGGACGAACCTTTTGCATTGTATGTCGGCGTGCTTGTGCCAGATATTGCTGGTCAGAAAAAAGATGTCTCGGCGGTTATTTTAAAAGACGGAAAAGAGCTAATAGTTCTCGAAAGCACAGGCTTTGAATGGAAGAAATTCTTTGAACCATTTGGCGGGGACACGTATTGGCAAGGACCAGAATACAAAGCACCGGCAGAAGCGGGTAATTATGAAATTATCGTCTGGAGTAGTAATAACGACAGCAAATACTCACTTGCCATTGGCGAGATAGAAGCGTTTGATTTCAAAGAAACGGTAAATGCGCTCACCCTCATCCCACAACTCAAAAATGACTTCTTCGACAAATCTCCCATATACTTCATCCTCTCGCCATTTGGATGGGGACTTATTGTTATCATGTTTGTATTGGCGTTTATATTCGGATTTGTCTATCGCGCAATACTGAAAAAAATTGCTCGAAATACAAATCACGGTGCAAGTAAAAATATCAACAAAAAAGGTAGAGCGATACGAGTAGCTATCGGAGTGGCATTACTACTTCTCGCTATCACTACTTCGTGGAGCCCGTGGCTACTTTTCTTCTCGGGATTTTCATTTTTCGAAGCGATATTTTCTTGGTGCGGATTGTATGCGGCACTAGGCAAGAACACGTGTCCGACTGATTAATAATAACTACTACATAATATGAACACAGATACTTCCAACTGGTACAGCACATTATTAAAACCATCTTGGGCACCACCGTCGTGGGTCTTTGGTCCTGTGTGGACGGTGCTGTACATCATCATCGCCATCACTTTTGGGACAGTTTTTTACAAGTTCTTTAAAGGAGCGCTCCCTTGGACGGTCGCGCTCCCGTTCGCGCTGAACCTTGTTTTCAATTTCGCCTTTACTTATTTTCAATTTGGACTCAAGAACAACCTCCTGGCATCTATCGACATCCTCCTTGTCCTCGTCACACTCATTTGGGCATTATTTGCTTTGTATCAATTCTCGATTACCAACCACATCGAAACAGGAGCCCCCAGCCTTGCATGGATTATCTACGCCAACATCCCGTATGTTTTGTGGGTTTGCATCGCAACGGTGTTACAACTTACTATTACTTGGATGAATAGGTAAAATGATTAGTCTAAACGAAATTAAAAACAGAGCAGTAGCTTTCTCAAAAGAGTGGGAAAGAGAAGTAAGCGAAGACGCAGAAGCAAAAAGTTTCTGGGACGGATTCTTTGATGTTTTTGGTATGTCTCGCCGAAGGGTTGCCTCTTTTGAATATCAGGTAAAAAAGCAGGATGGAGGTCAAGGATATATTGATGTTTTATGGAAAGGTGTAATGCTCGCAGAACATAAATCAAAAGGTAAAGACTTGGACAAAGCTTACACTCAAGCGAAAGATTATTTTCCTGGTCTGAAAGATTCTGAACTCCCTCGTTATGTTGTCGTTTCTGATTTTGAAAAAATTCGCCTGCATGACCTGGAAGATAATTCAGAAAAAGAATTTCTTTTAAAAGACTTCTCAAAGCACATAGACCTTTTTGATTTTATTTCTGGTCACACCTCTTTGATAAGTTATGAAAAAGAAGAAGAGGTGAGCATCAAAGGTGCGAAATTGATGGCAGATTTTCACAATGAAATAGCCAAAACAGGTTACTCTGGTCACGAGCTAGAAGTTTTTCTTATCAGAATACTGTTTTGTTTATTTGCAGACGATACAGAGATTTTTGAAAAAGGTTTATTTAGAAACTATATTGAAAAAAGAATAAATCAAGATGGCTCAGATCTAGGTATTCACTTGGGTCAGATTTTTCATATTTTAAATACCCCAGCAGAAAAAAGACAAACAACAACAGACGAACAACTGATGAAATTCCCCTACATAAACGGAGGGATTTTCAGTGAATCAATTCCGCCGGTTTCCTTGGACGCTACTGCGTATTTAAAACTTCTAAAATGCTGTGAGTTTGATTGGTCAGGAATTTCTGCTTCTATTTTTGGCTCACTTTTCCAAGGGGTAATGGATGAAAAATCTCGCCGACAACTTGGAGCTCATTACACGTCAGAAATAAATATTCTAAAAGTAATCCACCCACTTTTCCTTGATGAGCTATATATTGAATTCGACAAGGCAAAACATGATAAGAAAAAACTAGAAAAATTCCATGAATACCTTACGACTCTTAAATTCTTAGACCCAGCTTGCGGATGTGGCAATTTCCTGGTTACTTCATATCGAGAGCTCCGTAGTTTAGAACTTGAAGTTTTAAAGAAGCTTAGAAAAGACCAAAGAATGACACTTATCGGAACAGAAGAACTTTCAAAAATAAATGTTAATCAATTTTACGGAATAGAAATAGAAGAATTCCCAGCACTCGTTGCGCGAACAGCGATGTATTTAGTTGATCACCAAATGAATTTAGAACTCTCAACTACTTTTGGTTTATACCAAGCGCGTATTCCACTTCGTGAGCCAGCGACAATTGTTCATGCGGATGCTTTAAAAATAGATTGGGAAGAAGTTGTTTCAAAAAATAGGCTTTCATATATTCTTGGAAATCCACCTTTTGTTGGAAGTAAATTAATGAGTAAAGAACAAAGAGAGCTTGTTGTAAATATTTTTGATAATAATAAAGGTGTTGGTGTTCTTGATTTCGTAACAGCTTGGTATGCAAAAGCAATAAAATATATTCAAGGCACACAAATCAAAACAGCTTTCGTTTCCACAAACAGCATCTGTCAGGGAGAACAAGCTGGATTATTATGGGGATTTTTAAATAAATATAATTCTGTTATTCATTTTGCTCACCAAACTTTCAAATGGAACAACGACGCGCCAGGAGTGGCGGCAGTATATTGCGTCATCGTTGGTTTCGCTACTTTTGATACTCCAAAGAAATATCTTTTCGAATATGAAAATATAAAAAGTGAACCAAAAGAAAAAGAGGTTTCCAGTATAAATGGATATCTAGTTGCTGGTGAAAATGTCGTAATATCAAAACGATCAAAACCATTATGTAATGTTCCAAAAATGAGTTTTGGTAACATGCCTCTTGATGGCGGTAACCTACTATTATCGAATGAAGAAAAAGAAGAGTTCTTAAAACAAGAGCCAAATGCAGAAAAATTTATCAGACCATTGATAAGTGCAAAAGAATTTTTGAATAATCAGAAACGATGGTGTTTGTGGTTAGTTGGTGCAGAACCTTCAGAGTTAAAGCAAATGCCTTTGGTTTTAGAACATATTAAAAAAGTAAAAGAGTTTCGTGAAGCGAGTGTCGCTCCTTCAACTCAAAAATTTTCTTCAACGCCTGCGCTATTTAGAGACAAGCAGACACCGAAAACATATATACTAGTTCCGAGCACTTCTTCTGAAAATCGAAAATATATTCCGTTAGGTTTTTTCTCTGAAAAAGATATTGCAAATAATAGTTGTCATATTGTCCCAAACGGAGAACTCTATCATTTCGGAGTATTACACTCATTTATGCATATGGCTTGGGTTTCTTATACCTGTGGTCGCCTAAAAAGCGATTTTAGATATTCAAAAGATATTGTTTATAATAACTTTCCTTGGCCGGAAAATTCAACAGAAGAGCATAAGAAGAAGGTTGAAGAAAAAGCCCAAGCTGTACTAGATGCTCGATTAAAATTCCCAAACAGCTCACTCGCAGATTTGTACGATCCAAATACAATGCCACCAGAGCTTGTAAAAGCTCATGATGAGCTAGACAGGGCAGTAGATGCCTGCTACGGAAGAAATTTCATTTCAAAAGAAGACCGAATAGAATTCCTCTTTGATTTATATAAAAAATATACAAATTTTAAATAATATGAAAATTGATTGTACTATAAATTTAATAGATTTATTAACATTGATATCTTCAATTGTTATAGCAATTATTGGTATTTGTTTATCAAAAAAAATATCTGCAAAACAAAAATTTGAACATGAGAAAAATATATATTCTGAAATTGGTAAAATCCTTAAATTTGGTAAAAGTTTCATACTTCTAGATGTTAAAAAAGAGCATAAAGAAGACTCTCATAATAAAAGCTATAGAAAACAAAAAGCTCAATTTTACGATGTTATGCCTGCGGTCGGCTTGCGTTGTATTTTAAGAGGAAGTGATGAAAAGATTCCTATAGCAACTATTCCTTTTGAATGGATCGAATATATAAGACTATATGATAGCGAAGACTATAAGCCAATAATTGTTTGTAAATTTAAAGGACATAAATGGTATGCGAACTTTAAATCACCATTTATAAAAATAGATTATTTTTATAAAAATAATAATTATAACGAAGACCAGCCAGAAATTTTTAGATATACATCCTTTAAGAGTAAAATTTAAATAATAAAAGTCCTCTTTGAAACCTGCAAACTAATGAAAGAAATTGATAAGATGTAATAATTTATGATTTTAAAATCTGGAATAATAAGTTCAGTAGAATTAGATAATAGAGTTATTGAAACTTTATTAAATTTTTATCCTGAGGAAAAACTTTCTGAACACAAGGTATTTAAAAATGCTTTTAGTAAAGGATCAATAACATTTAATGAGTTAAAAGACATTAGTGAAAAAATTCACCTCCCATGGCAAATGTTTTTGTTGAATCTCAATAATCTAAAAAAAGAGCTTGAAAATATTGAGGCTAATAGGTTAGACAAATTTCCTAAAAATCTTCTTGTAATACATAAACGAAAAGGTAAGGGAGAGATAACCTCAAAAAGAATTATTGACAGACAAATTAGAATACAGTCTTTTGTAACATCGCAGTTACCTGATAGTTTTGTTTGTAATTTTTCAGGTTCTTTAAAGTCAAAAAATGTCCAAGATGCTGTGAATTATATAATCAATTATTTAAGTATAGATCTTGAACATTTTAGGACAAGAGATTCTGCTGAAAAATCAAAGAATTATCTTATTGAAAAAGTGCAATCACAGGGAAATATCAATGTATCTCAAGGAGTAAGAACAAACGGTATTTTACCTGAAATAAAAAATACTTTCGAATTGTTTAAAAGTACCAGTGGTTTTGTGGTCAAAGATAAAAAAATACCCTTTATTTTTTTGCCGAGCGAAATAAATCCTGATGAGAATCATTTTAGGCAAATATATACGTTGTTGTATTTATTAGTAGTTATCGGTATGGAAGAATATTCTCATGCTATTGAAAGCTATTCATTCAAAAAAGTAAAAGATGATAAAAAATTTCGTCACATGAATGACATTGTATCGGAAATTCTATTACCAAGATCGGTTACGGATAACCTTGCTACAGAAGATATTAATAAAAACTTGGTTAATAGACTCAAAGAACAATATAAAATATCCTATACCGCAATCTTGTTTGTGTTACGTCTTAGGAAAAAAATAGATAAGGATATTCAAGAGTCGCTAACTCTTCCTCAGAAAGAGCCTAGCCTTTTCATAGAGGTAAAAAAGTGGTTTGCTCACCCACATATTTCTACATCTGTAAAAAAGTTTTGTGGGGATATAGCTTTTAATAAAGTTAATACCGCTATAAAAAATAATGCAATCTACCCGAATCAGGCCCAGATGATTATTTTTGGTCGATTTAGAAAGGATAAGTGGAATGACTACAAGACAAAAATATGAAAATTATAGACACAAATATTTTGAATAAATTTGCAAAAGGAGAAATATTACTTGATTTGTCTGAAGAATTTTATCTTACTGAAGATCTCAGAAATGAAATTGATAATTTAGGATCTATATCTTCTGAATACGATACTAAAATTAAAAGCATGAAGTTTTCTAATATAGAAGACTATCATTATTTTAATGAGGCCATCTATCTAGAAAACTATAAGAAATTTATAAATAAACACAATAAGATCGTATCTTTTTATGGACTAAAAGGCTTAGCTGATATATCAATCCTTGCATGCATAGAAATGATGGTCAAACCTACGAATCCCACGTTATTTGATACAAATAGATCTATAGAAGTTTCTACTCATGATAGCAATCTAAAAGATGCTCTCAAAGAAGAATTTGATGGTAAAATTACAATTAATGATCCAATAAAACAGTAAGAATTAAAGGTGTCAGTCATCTTTATCTCCCACTGAAAATGTAACCTGAAAACAGCCACCTTCGCCTATTAATTTTTTAGGGAGAAAATGGTAGAATGGGGTCAGCTACTATCTATACAAATAAACAATAGAGTAGTTGTGAAATGAAGACTAGGAAAAGGTGACTGAACCCTTTAATCCGCCGTATGGAGAGAGCAGGAATTCTGCATTCTGGGTGCAGGCGAAAACGTTCGAGTGGACATGGATGCAAGAAATGAGACGAGAATGGACTATTCTTTTTTAGTATTTAAAAGCAAATGTATGAAAAATAACGATTATCAAAATATATTATTACAATCTTTACCTGAATCATATAAAATATGGTTCGATGAGGAAAAGAAATATCTTGAAAAGAATATTAACAAAAATGCAAAAGTTCTAGAAATTGGGTCTGGAGATGGGCGAAGTATATTTGATCTCATTGCTATAACAAAAAATATTACCGGAATTGATCATAACCAAAAAGCAATTCGTAAAGCACGTCAACGATTTCCTGAGCATTCTTCCATTGTTTTTATAAAAACTGATGCAGAAAAATTACCTTTTAAAGAAAGTGATTTTGATTATGTAATCTGTATGTGTAGTTTTATGAATTTTGGGAATAAAAAAGAAAAGATTCTTTCGGAAATGAAGCGCGTATTGAAGCCAGCAGGTAAAATAATAATAAGTACTTTTTCTCAAAATGCATTACCAGAAAGAATGAAAGTATACGAAAAGTTAAATGCTCCTATAAAAGAAGTTTCCCCAAATGGCACTGTTATTTTTGATGAAAGTTTCGGTGATAATATTTCTGAACAATTCACTAAAGAAGAACTTATTAGAATTTTTAATCAAGCAAAACTACAGGTTGTAGATATAGCAGAATGTAATATTGCATATTTATGTTTGCTTAGTAAATAATTATTGTTCGCGCTTTTGATTAAAGGGGTCAGGCGCCATTGTCTCTCGCCACATTACCAGCGCCATATATATATTGATTTCAATGAAGGCGAATGATAAAATACAGTATATGTATACCGCTGTGATCGAAATTCCAAAAAACTGCGATCGGAGGATTCATTGGGGGAATCGACCAGAAAATAGGGGTACCTTTGAGGATCTAGGCCCGCTTTACGATGTGATTCCGGTAAACGATGGCAAGATGCCAATGGCATATGGTTTTCTCAAAGGTACTGTCGGCACCGATGGCGAGGGTGACGAAGTTGATGTCCTTATTTTCTCCAACAAAGAATTCAAGACGGGAGATGAAGCCACAGTCACGCTTTTTGGAATTTTAAAACGAGAAGACGGAGATCATAAAGTTCTTGCACATGATGACACGGTTTCATACGATTCGTTTCAGAACCTAGACCCGAAATTGCAAAAAGTTACACTGGATTTTCATGGATCCAAACACAAGATAACTTCCATCGAAGAGAAAGCGGTTGCAGAAGAATATGTAAAGGCGACAGTAGTTCAGGGAAAATAAGGATAGCCACTATTTAATTTTATATAACAAATAGCACATGCTCAGGTAAAAGAGGTTAGTCACCTTTAATTCCCGCTAAGAATGTATTCTGAAAACAGCCACCTCCATCCACTAATTTTTTAGGAAAAGAAAACAGCCACCAAACATTAAATTTTTAAGTAGAAAATGGTAGAATAAGGGCATTTCTTGGGGTGTTCGAAACCCGAAGTTAAGTCAAAAGTTACATCTTGTACTCGAGAAGGGTTATACTGTATACTTTAATTTATGAAAATAGGAACGTGGAATTTAAGATTTCTTTTTAATAACGGAACCCGACTTTATTCTGGAGTTGAAACAGAATTTACAAAAGAGTTTGTCGAAAAAAGATTTAAGTATTTTGCAGAACAATTTGATTTGCTAGATTGCGATATTTTATTTTTACAAGAAGTTGGAGATGAGACTGCTTTGCAGAAAATAGTTTCTCAAACAAAAAATAATTATTCATATTTTGTTGCAAAACCTGATAAATATGGAACCGGAAATGCTGTAATTTATAAAAGCGGTTTGAAATGTAAATGTGAATCTTTCTCTACAAATACTGTACTGCCTGTTTTTAATGAAGGAGATGTTGATGCAATGAGTAACAGGATATATTCTCGTAGAGATTACGTGAAGCTTGAAACAAAAATAAATACTGAAACAATAGTAATGTTAGGGTTGCATATTAAAGCACGTTTTCTAATTTATAAAAATGGAAATAGTTTCCCAGATGATGCCGAGCAAGATTCTCAAGTTCTAGCTGCTGATGGTGTAATTAGGTCTGAGATATTTAGATTAAATCAGGCAAAAAAAGTTAGAGAAATTGCGAGTAGTATTTTGAGTAAAGAAAATACTCACTTAATTATTTTGGGCGATTTTAATGCAGAGCAAAATTTTGAGATACTAAAAATAATTTTAGGTAAGATTAAAAACAGAAAAGATTCACTTGAAATAATAACTGTAGATTCAAGAATTGACCACATATTAATTTCAGATTTTCTTAAAGGAAAAATATCAGAGGTGAAGATTGTCACTAAACTTAAAGGTTCTGGAGACTGCGATTCTATTGAAAGTGACCATGCTCCAGTAACTGCTCGACTACAGTTCTAGCTGGGTAAAAGAGGTCAGCCACCCTTAATTCCCACTGAGAATTTATTCTGAAAACAGCCACCAAAAACTATCATAGGGAAATAGGGAACAGCCACCCTTGCCTATTAATTTTTTAGGCAGAAAATGGTAGAATTAAAGTATGAAAAAATTTCTTCTTATTATCAATGGTCCGATGTGTGCAGGTAAAAGCACTATTACAAAATTATTTCTTCAAAAGGAGAATGTTTTTAGAGGTTCATCAGATAATATTAAATGGCTAATAAGTAACTATTCTGCTGAGAATAAAGAACACCGAACTATTTCAAAAAAGATAACATTCTCTGCAATTGAAAGCGCTATAGATTCTGGACTTTCTGTAGTTGTGGATGGAGGGTTTGGCGACTATAAAGATAAATACAAGGAAATTGCTTCTCGATATGGTTATACATATACAAGTGTGAATATAGAAGCTCCTCTTGAAATTTTGGAACAGCGTTTCCTCGAGAGAGTAGTATCTGCGAAACGAGATGATAGTAAAACTATAAGCGTTACTACGATTGAAGGTTTCCATTCACGATATGATTGGTATCACTCAAGTAATAAAGATAATGAAGCGGCCACTTTTGATTCAAGCAAAAAAACTGCTGAAGAAATCTCAATAGAAATTGAAAAACTTATAGACTCACAAGGGATTAAAAGTTAAAGGAAAAAAGAGGTCAGTCACCTTTAATTCCCACTGAGGATTTATTCTGAAAACAACCACCTTCAACCATTAATTTTTTAGGTAGAAAATGGTAGAATAAGAATATATGAATCTTGAACAACTCAAAAAACCAGAAGATATTGCTCTTGAAAAATTAATAACTTTAGGGAAGAAATTAAAAGAATTAGGTTTGACTCCATGCGAAAGGTTTTTCAATACTGAAACACTAAAAAAACCTACAGCAATAGCTGTCTTCGGGTGTCGAACACCCGAAGTTACGAGTTTGGTGGTTCAGAACTAAGCTATTTACAAAAGATTTATTTATGATATACTGCAATTAAGGGTCATTGGTAGGCAACTTCGCACATCAATAAAAAGCTCTTTAAAACAAAATCATGAAAAAAGTTGCACCAAGCGGTGATCAGTCCCGTGCTTTCTATGCGACGATTATATCTCGCATGGATGAGAATGCACTGAATTTAATTGATAGGGATAAACTTCAAAAGGCTATTGATAATCCAGCAGGATTGATTCATAGTCTGACCAACTTTATCAATAATGATATGCATCATTTAAGTGGACCATTAATTATTAGATTAAGTGATGAACCTTTTATTAGACCATCCGAGGGCGTAGTAAAGGTCAGTCACCATGTATCTATGAAGGACATTAAATTTAAGGATAATAAAATCCAATTAATAACTTTGATGAAACCTGGCAAACATTTTTCTGGTGATGCATACAAAAAACTTCTGGATGAAGACCAGACTATTACAGCTTTGACCGCCAAAGTAGTTGAGTTTTTTGAAGAATATCAGTACGATACGGATGTAGCAGAATTTTTAAATCCTTATAAAAAACATAGATTATACCAATTTATCACCAAATTCAAAGCAGGAAATGGTCGAGAGTGGATAACATTTTTGTACTGGGACTCGGACAAGGTTTGCTGGTGTATTGGAGAAGATACGTCTATTGATAACTGGACTATAAATGGTTACGCTTTTGTTAAGTCAGAGTTATATTAAATTTTTAAAGCCATCTCTCAAGGGTGGTTTTTTTTATAAAAAAATACACATTTAGAATTAAATGGGTCAGTCACCTTTAATTCTTGCTAAGAATTTATTCTGAAAATAGACATCAACTCTAGGATTTTTTTTATAAGTTCCTAATTCTTAGTTTCTAGATTTTTGTAAGGTGATTCTAACTTTTTTCTTGATACTTCAACATTTTTAATCATAACAACAGAGTATATTTGGGCGGTGTTAGCTATGGTGTTTACGTTATTTTTATTATAAAAAGCGATAGATTCTCCTTCTGTGAAAGGTATGTTGTCAGCTGTTTTGGTTAGTTGCTTTTCTGAATTTAAGTCTCCTGTGAAATACTTGCTCCTGTATTTGTTTAGTATTTCTGTATTTTTTAATATGCCCATTACTGTAAATGGACTAAATTCTACTCCTTCCTTTTTTAATTTTCCATAAAAATTGGCAGCTTGGATTTCCCCTAGATTACCCTTGTTGTCTTCAATGTATTGGTCGAGTACAAGACCAAAAAGTACGAGCTGCTCTTCGTTTTTTTCATTTCTATCTTTGTCTAGGATTTCTTTGATTTCCTTTCCAGCTACCGATGATGCTTCTTTTTTGTTTAATGGTCCGATCAGTTGTGGCAACATTTCCAAGTACTCTTGATGTGTTTTTGTGATTTGAATTATTTCTTCTTGGTCTCTTGAGCTTTTTACTTGCACTAAATAAAGTGTCTCTACTATACCTTCTTTGTTTTCTACTGCACCGATAAGGTCTACTTTATATCGAGCGTCGAATTGGTCGTTGGTTGCAATCCAAGTTTCGTTGTTTGGATGATCTGTCCGCATTTTTGCTTCTAAAGCAACGTATGCCTCTTTGCAACTTTCTACTCCGCGCAATATTCCTGCTACTTGCAACTGTATTTCTTCTGAGTTGCCTTTGATTTCTTCGGCTAAAGTTTTTTTAATCGTAATTTCTATTTTATCTAACGGGATGTTGTGTTGGTTGATTATTCTAAGAAGAATATTTTGTAGTTGTGCTTCCGGTAACCGGAGAACTCGTTTGTTCTGGCCTTCTCCTTGAATAGTCGAACTTATCCTTTTTTTGGCTTCTTGTTTGTCTCGTTCAGCGATATTATGTAAGTAATGTTTTATGGCTACTCGTATCTTTTCGCTAGCAGGGGTTTTTTCGGCTTGAGGCTCTTCAACAACAGGAGTAACACCAGAAAATGCCGGAGCGTTATTTTCTCCTTTTCCAAAAATAAGTCTAAATTCATTCTCTGCTCTCATAGTATATATTATATCATCTTTTAGAATCATAGGGAAAAGGGGGACGGCCCTCATCCATTAATTTTTTAGGCACAAAAATGCTAGAATAAAGACATGAATACTTACTCGTTAGACATTCTCGGTTTGTTTATATTTATTGCTGGCTTTGTTATAGGTCTTGGTGCGGTGACGGTCATAGACCTGCATGGGTTTTTGGGTAGAAAGTCTTCGTACTGGACGCTGGCCACGACTCGTACTCATAAGGTGACCAAGCCACTCATCTGGATTGGCATCGGGCTCACCATCATCGGCGGGATTATTTTTTATAGAAATGAAGCCTTTGGCGATACTCAATTATTCCAATCATTTATTGTGGTGATTTTGATTTTGAATGGTTTATTTTTATCTTTTAAAGTAAGTCCTTTTCTTTTAGAAAGAGAGAGGCAAAATAAGTCAGATGAGCTACTTCCATCATCTTGGCAGAAGAAAATAACAGCGAGCTTTGTTGTGTCGTTTTTGGGCTGGTGGGGAGGCCTGCTGTTGCTTGTTGTTTATATTGTTGCAAACCATACTTCATAGTTTTTATACCA
>Ga0105050_10002195_pt1 | contig 28300 bp, 23 predicted proteins | sample FRY01_FD_78088 | JGI IMG/M metagenome (GOLD analysis project Ga0105050, IMG submission 78088) | Freshwater microbial communities from Lake Fryxell liftoff mats and glacier meltwater in Antarctica - FRY-01 | ecosystem: Environmental > Aquatic > Freshwater > Ice > Glacier meltwater ...
GGCGTGGCACTTTCTGTCCGGATGAATAGAATGGCGTCGACACCCATTCTCTACATCAGATCAGAGAGTTAAGCTACGTTCGCCACCCCGATAAACCCGGTCCGGTGAATAAGACGGGTTAGGTTATCGACGCGTTCTACGAGGACGCGGCCATACCAGCTGCGATCATAGATGGCGATTTCACGTTTTGCGGGCAAGCGTTGCCAGAAGCGCCAGAGATAATGATGCGCTAATTGCTCGGCGGTGGGGGCGCCAATCGACCATGTTTTGGTGAATCGCGGGTCTAGCGGGGCGACGACGCGTTTTATGAGGCCGCCTTTGCCCGCCGCGTCCCAGCCTTCTACCGCGATGATGGCGTTGTGACCTTGGTTGATATAGGCGGCTTGGACGAGTTCGAGCTGGTGGTGAAGCGCCTCTAGCTGCTCATCATAGTCTTCACGTGAAACATCATCTTCTGCCTCGAAGTCACTGAGTCTTAAGGTCATTCTGTTATCCGAATATGAAGTTCTTTGAGTTGCTTGGCGCTGACGAGGCCGGGCGCGCCCATCATTAGGTCTTCGGCTTTTTGGTTCATCGGGAAGACCACGACTTCGCGGATGTTGGGGACATCGGCGATGAGCATCACGATACGGTCTATCCCCGGGGCGGAGCCGCCGTGGGGAGGGGCGCCGAATTTGAAGGCGTTAATCATACCGGAGAAGTTTTCATCAACTTGCGCCTGAGTGTAGCCGGCGATTTCAAAGGCTTTGTACATGATTTCGGGCTTGTGGTTACGGATCGCACCTGAGGATAGTTCGACGCCGTTGCATACGATATCATATTGATAGGCGAGGATTTCCAGCGGGTTCTGAGTTTCCAGCGCTTCCAGTTCGCCTTGGGGCATGGAGAAGGGGTTGTGGCTGAAGTCGATTTTGCCGGTGTCTTCATCGGCTTCGAACATGGGGAAATCTACGATCCAGCAGAGCTTGAAGACATTTTGCTCGATGAGGCCGAGTTGGTCCGCAATTCTGGTGCGGGCTTGGCCGGCGAGTTTGGCGGCGGCACTGGGTTTGCCGGCGGCGAAGAAGCAGCCGTCGTTGGGGCCTAAACCAAGTGCTTCATAGAGTTTTAGCATGCCGGCTTCGCCGTGGTTTTTGGCGATGGGGCCGCCGAATTCGCCGTTCTTGCGGGTGACATAGCCTAGGCCGGCATGGCCTTCGCTGCGCGCCCATTCATTCATATCATCGAAGAACTTGCGGCTTTTTTCGGCGGTGCCGGGGGCGGGGATGGCGCGGACGCAGAGCCCCTGCCCTACCAGCTTGGCGAACAGGCCGAAGCCGGAGTCTGTGAAATGGGTGCTGACATCCTGGATGATCAGCGGGTTGCGGAGGTCTGGCTTATCTGAGCCATATTTCAGCATGGAGTCGGCGTAGGCAATGCGGGGGAACGCGCCTTGGGTGACCTTCCAAGGATCGCGGCCGCCAAAGCCGGCAAACTCTTCGAAGACGCCGCCGAGGACGGGTTCTAGCGCTGCAAAAACATCATCTTGCGTGACGAAGCTCATTTCCAGGTCGAGCTGGTAGAACTCGCCCGGCGAGCGATCGGCGCGGGCGTCTTCATCGCGGAAGCAGGGGGCGATTTGGAAGTAACGGTCAAAGCCGGCGACCATCATCAGCTGTTTGAACATTTGCGGGGCTTGGGGGAGCGCGTAGAATTTGCCGGGGTGGATGCGGCTGGGTACGAGAAAATCCCGCGCGCCTTCTGGGCTGCTGGCGGTGAGGATGGGGGTTTGGAACTCTGTGAAGCCTTGGCCGATCATGCGCCCACGGATGGAGGCGATGACCCCTGAGCGCAGCATGATGTTGGCGTGCAGGCGTTCGCGGCGGAGATCTAGGTAGCGGTATTTCAGGCGGATTTCTTCGGGGTATTCCGCGTCTCCGACGACGGGCATGGGCAGCTCGGCGGCGGCGGATTGGACGGTGACTTCATTGGCGCGGACTTCGATCTCGCCGGTGGCGAGGTTTGGGTTGGCGGCGCCGCCTTCACGGGCGACGACATCGCCGGTGATGGTGACGACGGATTCCAGCCTTAGGCGGTCTAGCGTGGTGAAGGCGGGGGAAGACGGGCCGACGACGATTTGGGTGAGGCCGAAATGATCACGCAGATCTATGAACAGAACGCCGCCGTGATCGCGCTTGCGGCTGACCCAGCCGGATAGTTTTACGGTTTGGCCTGCGTCTGCGAGGCGTAGCTGGGCGCAGTGGTGGGTGCGATAGGCGTGCATTTTGCGTGTTGGCTTCCGCTATGGTGATGACTTGGCGGTGACACACGCCGCGCTGGCTTTTGTCAAGCTGGGGGCAAAATTCACCTTGTTTTGTGAGGGTGCATTACCTGCTTTGTGACAGCGCGATGATGATGTATCGAACTTCATGGTTATTCATCCGCTGGTGACAGACACCGCGACTCTCCAAGCTCTTTGCGACCGGTGGCGGGACGCTGATTTTATTACCGTTGATACGGAGTTCATGCGCGAATCTACCTATTATCCTGACCTTTGTCTGGTGCAGGTGGCGTGTTCTGTGGAGGCGGCGGCTATTGATCCCAAGAGCCCAGATCTGGATTTGACGCCGTTGTTGAAACTGTTGGTTGAAGACGATGTGTTGAAGGTTTTTCATGCCGGGGGGCAGGATTTGGAGATTATCTATAATTTGACGGGCCGCACGCCAGCGCCGCTGTTTGATACGCAGGTGGCTTCTATGGCGCTCGGGCTGGGCGAGCAGGTGGGCTATACCAATTTGGTGGCGGCGTATTCGGGCGTGCAGATTGATAAGGGGGCGCGGTTTACCGATTGGGGGCGGCGGCCTTTGAATGACCGGCAGCTGGAGTATGCGATAGGCGATGTGACGCATTTGGCGGAATTATTTCCCAAGATGCTTGAGAAATTGCGGGTGACCGGGCGGGGGCTTTGGCTGGATGAAGAAATGGCGAGGGTGTCTGATCCGGCGAGCTATGCCAATGACCCGGAGAAGGCGTGGATGCGGCTGCGGCTGCCGAGCCGGAAGGCGGAGGTTTTGGGGCGGCTGAAGGCGTTGGCGCGGTGGCGAGAGCTGGAGGCGCAGGACAAGGATGTGCCGCGCGGGCGGATTGTGAAGGATGAGACGTTGGGGGATTTGGCGGCGTCTCCGCCGCGGGCTCAGGCGGATTTGGCGCGGGTTAGGGGTTTGTCGGCGGCCTGGGCGGGGAATGCGATTGGGGACCGGCTGATGCGGGCGCTGGAGGGCGTAGGGCCGTTGCCGGCGGACGAGATGCCGGTGCGGGAGCCCCAGCGGCCGGGGCTGAGCAGCGAGGGGGCGCTGGTGGCGGATTTGCTCAAGTTGCTGCTGAAGGTGCGGGCGAAGGAGGCGGGGGTGGCGCCTCGGCTGATTGTGCGCGGGGATGAGCTGGACGCGTTGGCGGCGGGGGTTCGCGAGGGGCTGGCGATGCTGGGGGGCTGGCGGCGGGAGATTTTTGGGGAGGATGCACTGGCGCTGGTGGAGGGGCGGACGGCGTTTTGTGTGGTGGACGGGAAGATGGTTATGACGCGGGTGGAAATTTAGGCTTTTACTTTTGCTTCGAGGTTTAGGGCGCTGGCGAGGAGTTTTAGGCGGCGTTGGACTGAGTCGCCCAAGAGCGACGGGTCTTTGATTTTTAGGATTAGGGTTTGGTTTTCTCGGGTGAGGTTGCTGGTGGCCAGCGCTGCGGCGGTGCCGCCGGTTAGGCGCTGGCCGAGGCGTAAGGCGAGGCCCCAGGTGCGGGCTTTGGCGAGGAGATCGGCGGGGGCTAGGGCGGCGAGCGTCTGGGTGATGGGGGCATCGGTGCGGCCGCCGAAGCAATAGTGAAGCGCGCAGGCGATGGCGGCGCGCTCTGGGCCGGAGACGGCGACCCAATTGCCGTGAAGGGCTGTGTCTACGCCGCATTCGGCGCGGAAATCGGGGTGGGCGCGCCAGGCGACGTCTGAGAGGAGGCAGGCGGCGAGGCGCAGGCGCCTGTCTGCTAAGGGCTCGGCTTCAAACAGGCCTTGCATCCATGTGTAGAGCATGTCGCCGTGTTCCGGGAAGCGGCCTTGGCGGATGCCTTCGGCGCGGGTGGCTTCTATGAGGGGATCCAGGGCGCGGGCTTCTGGGGGGAGGCCATCATAGAGCAGGCCTTCACGCAGGCCGAAGCCGGAGGCGATGGCGTGGGAGGCGCCGAGGCGTTTTAGGGTGGCGGCGAGCAGCATGGCGGCGCCGGGGAGGGATGGCAGGCGGGAGGTAGAGAGATTGGGGACGCGTTTTAGCTGATCGGGGGCGATATGGGCGAGCGTGCGGACGAGGGACGCGGCGGCTTCTGCGGGCATTTGATATTGGTGGACGATAGGCAGCGGGTAATCGTGCAGGTGCATATGGACTTGGGCGAGCGCGCGCCAGGAGCCGCCTACCATGTAAAAGGGCAGGCCTTTGGCGCTATCGGCCCAGGTTATTTTGTTCAGGGCTTTTTTGATGAAGGGGGCGAGCGCGCGGCTTTTGGCTTTGTGGATGGCTTCCAGCCGGAGCGCGCCGATGGGGAGGGATATTTGCTCATGGGTTTGGCCGTTTTTGATGCGGACCAGTTCCAGCGAGCCGCCGCCGAGATCACCGACGACGCCATTGGCTTCCGGGATGCCGGAGAGGACGCCGAGCGCTGCTCCTCTGGCTTCTTCGGCGCCGCTTATGATTTCTATTTTTAGGCCACATTCGGCGTGGACGCGGGCTATGAAGTCTTTGGAATTGCTGGCTTCACGGACGGCGGCGGTGGCGACGACGCGCAAGTTTTGCAGGTCCATGGCGGTGCTGAGCGCCTGAAAGCGCGCGAGGGCGGCGACGGCGGTGTCCATGGAACTGTTGCTCAGTTGACCATTGAGGGCGAGACCGCGGCCGAGGCCGGCCATGACCTTTTCATTGAACATTGTGACCGGGACACGGCTTAGGCCGTCATAGACCACCAGACGGACTGAATTGGAGCCGATATCGATGATGCCAACTGGACGCTGGTGGGGGCTGGTGTCTTTGCGGGCGAAAAGACCGGCAAACGGCAGGATATTTGAGGTGCCAGCCATCAGCTCTGGTCTGCGTCTTCATCGAGGATCAGGCGGGGCACGCCGCCGGCGGAGCGGAGCGCGGCACCTCGGCCTGAGAGCGAGGGGTTGGTCATGAAATAGCGGTGCAGGTTAAAAGGCGGTTCGGCGGCGTTGCTGCGCGCGCCTTTCAAGCGGCGGTAGCTACCATCGGGGCGCATTTGCCAGCTTTGCTCGGTGTCTTTGAGGTTGGCGACCATGACCTGATCCAGCACCTGGGCGTGCACCGTAGGATTTTCGATGGGGACCAGCACTTCGACGCGGCGATCGAGGTTACGGGGCATCCAATCTGCGGACGAGATATAGACTTTGGCTTTGCGGGACGGGAGTTCGGCCCCGTTGGCGAAGACGAAGATGCGGCTGTGTTCCAGAAAGCGCCCAATGATGGAGCGGACATGGATGTTTTCTGACAGGCCGGGAACGCCGGGGCGCAGGCAGCAGATTCCGCGCACGATGAGATCTATTTCGACGCCGGCGCTGCTGGCTTCGTAGAGTTTGTCGATGATACCGGAATCAACGAGGCTGTTTAGCTTGACCCAGATGGCAGCGGGGCGACCGGCTTTGGCGTTGGCTATTTCAGCATCGATGAGATCGTAAATCATGGCGCGCATGGTGAGCGGCGCCATGCCGATTTTTTCGAGTTTTGTGGGCTGCACATAGCCGGTGATGTAATTCAGCACCTGGGCGGCATCCCGGGCCAGCACCGGATCGGCTGTGAAGAAGCTCATATCGGTGTAAATGCGCGCGGTTACGGGATGATAATTGCCAGTGCCAAAATGCACATAGGTGCGGATTTCACTGCCTTCGCGGCGGACGACCATGCTGAGTTTGGCGTGGGTTTTCCATTCTACAAAGCCATAGACGACTTGCACACCGGCGCGCTCAAGGGCGGCGGCCCAGACGAGATTTTGCTCTTCATCAAAGCGGGCTTTTAGCTCGACGACGGCGGTGACGCTTTTGCCCGCTTCGGCAGCATCGATGAGCGTGCGGACGATGGGGGAGTTTTTGCCGGCGCGGTACAGGGTTTGTTTGATGGCGATGACATCTGGATCGGCGGCGGCTTGCTTTAGGAAGGCTAGCACGACCTCGAAGCTCTCATAGGGGTGGTGGACGATGATGTCTTTGGCGCGGATGGCAGCGAAACAGTCCCCGCCATGCTCGCGGATGCGTTCCGGGAAGCGGGGTGTGTAGGGTTCGAACTTGAGGTCTGGCCGGTCTTCATCGACGAGCTGGGCGAGATCGGCGATGCCGAGGATGCCTTCAACCTGCGTGGTGTCCCGCTCGGTGACGCCAAGAGCGTTTTGGACCATGGTGTAGAGACCCGGCGGGGTGGTTTTTTCGATTTTGAGGCGGATGACTTCGCCCCGGCGGCGGCGCTTGAGCGCGGTCTGGAAGAAGCGGACAAGATCTTCGGCTTCTTCTTCGACTTCGATATCGCTATCTCGAATGACCCGGAACGCGCCGTGGCCGACCATGTCATAGCCGGGGAAAAGTTGGCCGAAAAAGGCGCGGATGGTGTTTTCAAGACTGATGTAGCGGATTTCACCGCCGTGTAAGTGAGGGGGCAGGTGGATGAAGCGCGGTAGCATGGCCGGCATCATCAGCAGCGCGCGCAATTGCTCCTCATCAGACTGCCGCCGCAGCTCAAGGATCAGCGAAAAACCTTTGTTGGGGATGAACGGAAAGGGATGCGCGGGATCGATGGCTTGCGGGGTGAGGACAGGGAAAATCTGCTGGAGGAAGTGTTGCTCCAGCCATAGCCGCTCTTCGCCGCTGAGGGCTTCGGCATCGATCACCCAGAATTCAGCCTCGGCCAAAGCCGTTACTAGCTCGGCCAGCACGACCTGCTGGGCCAGCATCAGCGCGTCGGCGTGTTCGGCAATGGCGGAAAGCTGCTGGGCCGGGGTCATGCCTTCCATGCTGAGCGTTTCGATGCCGGCGCGGACCTGACCGCGCAGGCCGGCGACGCGGACCATGTAGAATTCATCGAGGTTATTGCCGGAGATGGACAGGAAACGCAGGCGTTCCAGCAAGGGGTGCAGGGGGTTACTGGCTTCTTCCAGCACGCGATCATTGAAGGCGAGCCATGATAATTCACGGTTGAAATAGCGGACGGAAGAATCGGCGGCGGCGGCTTTGGAAAGCGTGCTGCGGCCTGCTGTAAGGGCCTTTGCAGGCGGGCTATTTAAGGGAGGGGCACTCGTCCGACTGGGCATGGAATGGCTTTAGCGGCTCTGCGCGTCTGCGTCGACAGGCGGCTGCGCAAACTCCAGGCTGAGCTGATGTTCAAGCGCGGCGCGGGCGAGCGGGATGGTTATATCGCGGCGCTCAGCAAGCGACAGGGCATCCAGTGCTTCCACCGCGTGCCCGGCGGCGGCGAAGCTGCGCTCCAGACGTAGCACCAGCCATTGGATAACCTCATCGGATACTTTCAGGCCGCGATCTGCGAATCTTTTGGTGAGGAGGGCGGCGAGCAAGCTGTCATCGGGTTCTGCCAGCAGCACTTGCGGGGTGGCGGCTAGCCTTGAGGCGAGATCGGGGAGGCGGTGCGCCCAGAATTTAGGAACCTGCCGCGCTGTCATAAGTAGCGGGCGCGTGGGGGTGGCGGCGTTCCAAGCGTGGAAGAGCGGCTCGCCATCGGGCTGCTGATCGGCGTCTTCGATGAGCATGGCGCCCAGACGCGTGCTGACCATGGCGGCGAGATGGCTTTTGCCCGACGCAGGCGGGCCGATGATGAGGCAGCGCGGCATGGGCCAGGCTTCAGCGCGGGACAGCCAATCCATAGCCAGACGATTGGCTTCGGAAACGATGAAATCTTCAGCACCGAGGCGGGGCTGCCAGTGCAGGGGCAGAGGCGGCTGGATATCGGCCGGCAAATTACGGGCCTGAAGCTGGCGGGGCTGAAGCTGGCATATCCGCAGCTTCGATCACTGCCGGACTTTTGCGGCGGAGAACGGGCACCGGGGTTTCCTCGCCTAGGCTGAAACCTTGTTTGGCCAGCGCGGCGCGTAGATCGGCGAGACTGCCAACATGGCTTATCAGCAGCCGGGAGCTACCGCCTAGTGACAGGCTGGTGGGGGTTACGGCCGTGACGCTGGGGACGCGGCGCAGGGCGTTTTCTAGCGTGGTATAGGCGGCGGCATTGATTGTGGCGGCTAGAATTTCGGTGCCGTTGACGACCTGATCTTCAACGACGCCGCCGGCCACCACGGGCGCGTTGAAATAGGGGGCGGGGGCGATCACGGGCTCCAGATCGACGGAGAGGCCGGCTTCGGCCTGCAACTGGCCTGACCTGAGGGCACCGGCATAAATCTCGTCAATTTTGCGGACGGCTTGATCGAGCATGATTTGGAGCGATTCTTCATCCTGGCTCTGGAGGGTGAAGCGGCCAAGGATATTACCATCGGGGCCGTGGCGGGCGATGAAGTGGACATTGAGCGGGCCGCCGGGCCATCTGCGGCTTACGCGCGCTTCGGCAATCAGCACGTCCGTGGTGTCGAATCGGGACAGGATTGTGCGCCAGCTAGAGCGTTCCGGGCGGCGGAGCTGGAAGCTGGTGAGAAGGAGGTTATCTGCGGCGGTGCCGGCGGGGACGACATAATCTATGGGGGTTACGTTTTCCCGATAACGCGCCCAAGCTTCGGCCCAGGGGGTTTTTTGTTGGAAGAGGGTACTGGCACCGCCATCTACCCAGACCGGCAGCATCAGCAGCGGCGGGGATTGGAGGGTGGAAACCTGTCCATCGAAATAGGCGGCGACACGGGAGCGTTCGAACACCACGGCGAGGCGGGCGATATATCTGGTCATGGAGAAGCGTTCGCCTTGGCTTTCAATGCCGGAAACGATGTTATCGAGCTGGGAATCGCTGAGGCGGGGCGCGGCGCTGCCGGGTTTTCCGGTGAGGCGCGCCCAGAGCTGCGGCCAGGCTTTGCGCTGGGCGAGGCGGAAGGCGGCGGTGCGGGCCGCTTGGGGGTTTGCGGCCAGCACGTCTACGGCGATGCCCCCTACGCTATAGGCACTGCCGGCACTGGCGGCGGGGGGGGCTGCTTCTACTTTGGGGGGGCCTGTGCGGGATGCAGATTGGGCGTGCGCGGGCGTTGTTAGAACCGGGGCCAGAAGGAGCAGGAAGGCGAGGAGGCGGTGCATTGCCAAGCGTTCTGGCCTGAAGCCGGGCGGCTGCCAAGTGGATAGTGTGCGTGTTGCGTTTGGATTGCGTTTTTGGGCGTTGGCGTTAGGGCTTTGCGTTATGAGCCGCTCGCCGACAAATCGCCCACCACTGACCTATGCTGAAGCTGGTGTTTCCATAGACGCCGGCAATGCGTTGGTGCGGGCGATAGGGCCTTTGGCAAGGGCGACAGCGCGGCCGGGAGCGGATGCTGAGATTGGCGGATTTGGGGGTTTTTTTGATCCCAAGGCGGCGGGTTATCGTGATCCGCTTTTGGTGGCGGCGAATGACGGCGTGGGGACAAAGCTGAAGCTGGCGATTGATACCGGGCGGCATAGCACGGTGGGGATCGATCTGGTGGCTATGTGTGTGAATGATCTGATTGTGCAGGGGGCTGAGCCTTTGTTCTTTTTGGACTATTTTGCGACCGGTGCTTTGGATGCGGGGGTGGCTGAGGCTGTGGTGGCGGGGATTGCGGACGGGTGCCTTCAGGCGGGGGCGGCGTTGATTGGGGGCGAGACGGCGGAGATGCCGGGGATGTATGCGGCCGGCGATTATGATTTGGCTGGGTTTGCTGTGGGGGCTGTGGAGCGGGGCGAGCAGTTGACCGGCGCGGCGGTGGCGGACGGGGATGTGCTGCTTGGGTTGCCGAGCACGGGGGCGCATTCCAATGGGTTTTCGTTGATACGCAAGATTGTGGAGCGGTCTGGGGTGGGGCTGGAGGCGGCGGCGCCATTTGCGGCTGATGTGAGCCTTGGCGAGGCGTTGCTGGAGCCTACGGCGATTTATGTGAAGGCGTTGTTGCCGGCGATACGTGCCGGTCGTGTGCATGCGTTGGCGCATATTACGGGGGGCGGGTTTTTGGAGAATATGCCTCGGGTGCTGCCTGTGGGGCTGCGGGCGATAATTGAGGCGTTGCCGTTGCCGGCTTTGTTTGCGTGGTTGCAGCGGGAAGGGAATGTGGCGGCTGATGAGATGGTGCGGACGTTTAATTGTGGGTTTGGGATGGTGCTGGTTGTGGCCGCTGGGGAGGCTGAGGGATTGATGGCGGAGCTGGGGGCGGTTCGGCTGGGTGTTGTTGAGGCGGGCGTTAGGGGCTGTGAGGTGCGCGGGCGTGCGGGGCTTTGGGGGCAGGATAAGGCCTGGGTTGCGGCGCATGATGCCTAAGGTTCGGTTAGGGGTGCTGATTTCGGGGCGGGGGTCCAATATGGCGGCGCTGCTTTATGCGTCGCGGTTGATGGATGATTGTCCCTATGAGGTTGTTTTTGTGGCGGCGAATGATCCGGGCGCGGCGGGGTTGGCATTGGCGGCGGCTGAGGGCTTGCCGGTTTTTGGGCGGACGCACCAGGGGCTGGGGCGTAGTGAGTTTGATGCGATTATGTCGGCTGAGCTGGAGCGGCATGGGGTGACGCATGTGGCGTTGGCGGGGTATATGCGATTGTTATCTAAGGGCTTTGTGGAGCGGTGGGCGGGGCGGTGTTTTAATATTCATCCCTCGCTGTTGCCAGCGCATAAGGGGCTGCATGTGCATGAAGGGGTGTTGGCGTCGGGTGAGGCTGTGACTGGGTGTTCAGTGCATTTGGTGACGGCGGAATTGGATGGGGGGCCGGTTTTGGGGCAGGCTCGGGTCATGGTTATGGAGGGAGACACGCCGGATACGCTGGCGGCGCGGGTTTTGGTGGCGGAGCATCAGCTTTATGCCCGGGTTTTGGCGGGGGCTTTGCGGGCATAAAAAAGCCCCGGGCGTGCCGGGGCTTTTTTATTATCGGGGTGTTTGTTTTAGCCGGTAATTTCGGTTTGGGCGAAGAAGTACGCGATTTCGGTGGCGGCGTTTTCTTCTGAGTCGGAGCCGTGGACTGAGTTGGCTTCGATTGATTCGGCGTGGGTTTTGCGGATGGTGCCGGCGTCGGCGTTGGCGGGGTTGGTCGCGCCCATGATGTCTCGGTAGCGGGGGACGGCGTTTTCGCCTTCAAGGACCTGCACGACGACGGGGCCAGAGATCATGAAGGCAACGAGCTCACCGAAGAAGCCGCGTTCTGCGTGGACGGCGTAAAAGCCTTCGGCCTGGGCCTTGGTGAGGTGAAGACGCTTTTGAGCGATGATGCGCAGGCCAGCGCCTTCGATCATGGCGTTGATGGCGCCGGTGAGGTTGCGGCGGGTGGCGTCGGGCTTGAGTATGGAGAATGTGCGGGTGATGGCCATTTTAGTATCCGTTTCTTGGGTTTGATGATGGGCGGCGTCTAGAGAGTGCGCTGCAACATTGCAACCTTGCAACCTTAAGCCACTTTTTCGAAGCCGCCGGTTTCGGCTTCTCGGTAGAAGGCGGGCTGGATGTTGGCCATGGCTTTGAGGCGGCGCCAATGGGCGCGGGCGGTTTCTACGTCTTCTTCACCGAAGAGATAGAGGAGGCGGGTCCAGCTGCTTACGTCTTCGGGGAGGTGGCCGTGGATTTGGATGAGGCAATCGGCGGCGTTTATTGGTGGCAGGGTTTGGCCGAGCAGGACGGGTTGGGCGGCGTGGCGGGGATCTTCTTCACGGGCGTGGGGGAGGAAGCTGGTGCGGCTGTGGGTCCAGAGCGTTTCATCGAGGCGTGCGAGCAGGCTTTTATCGTCGCTACGGATGAGCAGGCGATGGCCTGCGGCGAGCGCGCGGGTGACGAGCGTGGGAACGACGGCTTCTACCGGCCGGCGGGCAAGCTGGTAGAAGCCGGCGATCATTTTGCTTCGTAGTTTTCGGCGATGAAGGTGTCCAGCAGGCGGACGCCGTAGCCGGTGGCGCCTTTATCATGGAGCGTGCCTGGTTTGGCGGCCCAGACCATGCCGGCGATATCCAGATGGGCCCATTTTACGCCGGGCTTTATGAAGCGTTGCAGGAATTGCGCTGCGGTGATGGAGCCGCCTTCGCGGCCGCCGACGTTTTTGATGTCAGCAATCGCGCTGTCGATCTGCTTGTCATAGGCAGCACCCAGCGGCATCCGCCAGAGCTTGTCTCCGGTGCGTTCGCCGGCCATTTTCAGCTGTTTGGCGAGGCCCTCATCATTGCTGAACATGCCGCCATATTCATGGCCGAGGCTGATGATGATCGCGCCTGTCAGAGTGGCCAAGTCGATGATGACTTCCGGTTCCCAGGTTTTTTGCACCCAGCACAGCGCGTCGCAGAGCACGAGACGGCCTTCGGCATCGGTGTTGATGACTTCGATGGTCTGGCCGTCCATGCTGGTGACGACATCACCGGGGCGCTGGGCCAAGCCATCGGGCATGTTTTCAACCAAGCCTACAACGCCGACGACATGCGCAGCGGCTTTGCGGGCGGCGAGCGCGTGCATGGCGCCGGTGACGGCCCCTGCCCCGCCCATATCCCATTTCATATCTTCCATGCCGCCGGGCGGCTTCAAGGAAATGCCGCCAGTATCGAAGGTAACGCCTTTGCCGACCAATACGACGGGCTTGCCGGGGTTTGCGCCCAGACCATTCCAGCGCATGGCGAGCATGCGCGCAGGGCGGGCTGAGCCTTGGGAGACGCCGAGCAGCGCGCCCATGCCGAGCGTGCGCATCTCCTCTTCGTCCAGCACGGTCAATTCGATGCCGAGGCTGGTCAGGTCTTGCGCGCGCTCTACGAAGCTCTCGGGATAAAGGATGTTGGCGGGTTCGCTGACCAAATCCCGCGTGCGGGCGACGCCGCTCGCGATGGCGGCGAGGCTGCTGTAATAAGCCTCTGCGCCGGCGGCCCCCAGCACATCTATGGCGGCGAGGGTGGGCTTTTGCTTGTCTTTCATGGTGGTGCGATATTTGTCAAAGCGCCAGCTGCGAAGCTCAGCGCCGTGCGCGAGACGGGCGGCGGCTTCGGCCAAGGGAATCGCTGCCGCTACACCGGTCATGTCTATACTGACATGGGTTTCACCGCTGATGAGGAGCCGCGCGGCGATGGCCGCACCGATTTTCTCAAAAGCAGCGGCATCGGCTTTATTCGGCGCGCCTGTGCCGATGACCAACAGCCTTGTTGCGGTGTGGCCGGCGGGGGCGAGAATTTCAACGAGGCTGGCAGCTTCGCCTTCAAAGCGGGCGGCTTTTAGGGCGCGCAGCAGCTGACCATTGCCGGCTGCCTCTATGGCGGCGGCGGGGCCGGAAAGAGCGGCGGTCATTTCTGCCGGGGCTACCAGCACGACATGGGCATGGGCGGGTTCGGCAAGCGTCTGCGGGAAAGCAATTTGCATTATCACTCCTGAAAATTCGATATTACGTCCCGGCGGGTCAACGGGACCGGGCGCGTGAGGCGGACCCTAGAACGGCAAGGTCTCTTTCGCAAACCATCACAGGTGGACGGCGTATAAGAGCCTCGCTAAGGCTTTGAACGTGGTCGCCCTTTGTTTGCCCCGGTTATTTTCCATGCGTCCTGCCTTGCTGGGTTCGGTGATGCTTGTCTTGCCCGCAGCGGCTTATGGGCAGGTGCTTATGCCTGATGCGGGACTGTCTGCCTTCGTTAGTGAAGATGAGGTTTTACCGCGCGATGACGGCGATTTTTCGTTGCCGCGTGATGGCGGGGAGGTGATTGCGCCGGGCGATATCATCGATTTTGGCGCCGACCAGATGGAGGTTGATGCGAGCGGCGATATCATCACGGCGTCTGGGACTGTGGACCTTCGCCGTGATGCCTGGCGGCTGATGGCGGACAGCATATCGTATAATCGTGCGACCGGGCTGGTGACGGCGAGCGGCAATGTGGTCAGCATTGATCCTGAGGGCAATCAGGTTTTCGCCGATGACGTAACCCTCACGGACAGTCTGCGCGATGGGGCTGTTGAGAATATGTTGCTGGTGTTGAACGACGGTGGCCGTTTGGCGGCAGCCGGTGCGTCGCGGGCGGACCGGCTGATTACCTTGCGAAGGGCTGTGTATAGCCCGTGTGCGGTGGTCGATTCGGAAGGGTGCCCGCAGGAGCCGGTGTGGCGGGTGCGGGCCTCCAGCATCATCTATGACCGGGACCGGCACAAGCTAAGCTATAAAAAGGCCCGGCTTGAGATGTTTGGGCTGCCCGTTTTGTTTTTGCCGCGTTTTTCGCATCCTGATGGCGAGGCGGAGCGGGTTTCTGGATTACTTGTTCCCAGTATCAAGATTCAGCGTCAGCTGGGGCTGGGGCTGGGGTTGCCTTTCCATTTTGCCGTGGCGCCGGACAAGGATTTTACGCTGACCCCCTGGCTTTATAGCGCGGCGGCCCCTGCGCTTCAGTTTCAGGGCCGGAAACTGTTCGAGGGCGGGCCGGTGCAGGTGGATGGGTTTGTGACCTATGCGCGGCAGATTGATTTTGCACCGGATAATGTGACCGAGATTGACCGGGGCAATCAACTGCGCGGCTATCTGGGGGTGAAGGGGCGGTTTCAACATTCTTCTGAATGGCGCTCCACCTTTTCGGTGCGGCTGACCACCGATGATACATTCAACCGGCGCTATGATCTTGATTTTGATGATACATTACGCAGCACATATGCGCTGGAGCATGTAACCGCGAACAGTTTTCTCTCAATCTCGGCCTGGGCGTTTCAGGGCTTGCGGGCGACTGACAGAGGCGGCGAATCTCCGTTTGTGGTGCCGATCATCAACTATGATTGGCGGCCTAGTGAGCCTGTGTTGGGCGGCACGGTGAAAATCGGTGCTAATTCCATGAACCTTGTGCGCACTGATGGGCAGAATGTGCAGCGCGCGCTGGCTTTTGGGCGCTGGGACCGGAGTGTGTTCACGCCTCTGGGCCAGCGGTTGACCGCCACGGCCTTGCTGCGCGGCGATATATATAATGTGGGGCGGCCAGAGCGTGCAACGCTGCCGGAATATGCCGGCGAGCGGGGCTTTAGTGCGCGTGCGCTTCCACTCGCGGCGCTTGATATGGAATGGCCTTTTGCGGGCGCGGCACTGGGCGGAACGCAGACTATTACGCCGCGCGTGCAACTGGTGTTGACGCCTGACAACCCTAACAGAGACTTTCCCAATGAGGACAGCCGGGCGATTGAACTAGAAGATGTCAGTCTGTTTGAGCTTAACCGGTTTCCGGGGCGGGACAGGTTTGAGGCCGGATCACGAATTACTTATGGGATGCTCTACACGCTGGACCGGCCGGGTATCGCGCTGCGGTCCGAGATTGGCCAATCTTGGAGCTTTGGGGCCAACCGCGCTGGCCGGATTTCGGATTTTCCTGATGGCACAGGGCTGGACACGGCGCTCTCGGACTTTGTGGGGCGGACCAATTTGAAGATTGGCGGGTTGTTTGAGATTACGCATCGATATCGGGTTGACCGGAACAGCTTTGCTATTCGGCGCAATGAGATTGATTTGTCGATTGGTAACCGGCGGACTTATGCCAATATCGGCTATGTGAAGCTCAACCGGAGTATCAACCTTGAAGACCTTGAGGACAGATCGGAACTTCGCGCGGGGGCCCGGGTGGCGTTTGCACGCTTCTGGTCGGTTTATGGCTCGGCGATTGTTGATCTGACCACAAAGGCTGACAATCCGGCGGCGATTGGCAATGGGTTTAGGTTTATCCGCCACCGTATTGGCGCGGAATATGAGGATGAGTGTTTTCGGTTTGGGCTGTCCTGGCGGCGCGATTTGATTTCGGATCGTGATTTCAGGGCCGGCAGCACATTTCAGCTAAGCCTTTCGTTCAAGACACTAGGCAGATAGCACGCTAAGGTTTTGTTCATGGCTGGTGTGTGAAGCCTTTCTTTGCCCTTGGCACGGGCTTGCGCTAAAGCCCTTGAAAAATAACAGCAGCTGATAGGATTGATGGCCAACATGCCCACCCCCCCCCTAGCTACTTATTTGCCGTCTAAGCGCCGTATTAAGCTTCGTCGGCCGCTCGCTATGATGTTGCTGGCTGGGCTGGCGATGGTTGCGCCGGCTCATTCCCAAAGTGGTGACAACATCGACTTTGGCGATTTGGCGGAGCTGCGGGTTTTGGCCGAAACTGACCCCATGTTGCGCAAGGCGCAGGCGATTGTGAACGGCGATGTGATTACCGATACCGATATCGACCAGCGTTTTGCGTTGGTGGTAGCGGCCAATGGCGGCCAGATTGCGGATGAAGAGCGGACGCGGCTGCGGCTGCAGGTTCTGCGCAATCTGATTGATGAGAAGCTGCAGATTCAGGAAGCGGCGGCAAACGATATCAACATTTCGGAGACTGAAGTTACCGCTGCTTATGATCGGGTGGCGCAGAATTTTCAGCGGTCACCGGAGGCTTTTGAGGCTTATTTGCGGCAGAGCGGGTCTTCGCCGCAATCAATCAAGGGGCAGATTCGGGGCGAGCTGGCCTGGAGCCGGGTATTGAGGCGCAAGGTGGAGCCTATGGTCAATGTGGGCGATGATGAAGTGCAGCTGCTGATTGACAAGCTGAACGCCGCCAAGGGCAAAGACGAATATCATGTGGGTGAGATATTCCTCACCGCAACGCCGGAGACGGAATATCAGGTGCGCGCTGATGCACAGCGGATTGTTGATCAAGTACGGGCCGGGGCTTCGTTTGTGGCTTATGCGCGGCAGTTTTCGGAAGCGTCTTCGGCGGCTTTGGGGGGCGACTTGGGCTGGGTGCGGGCTGAGCAGTTGAACGACATGGTGGCGCCGGTGGTGACGACGTTGACGCCGGGGAATCCGACAACGTCTATCTCTGACCCGATACGGGTTACGGGCGGGATTGCTGTTATGGCGCTGATTGAGAAGCGGCAAGTTTTGGCAGCCGATCCCAAGGAGGCGGTGCTTTCTTTGAAGCAGATTTCGCTGCCGTTGCCCAAGGATATAACGGAAGAAAAGGCGCGGGTTTTGGTGGCTGAGTTTCAGGCGGCGACGCAGAGCATGGGCGGCTGTGGCCGGGCCGATGAAGTGTCAGCGAAGCTGGGGGCGGATGTGGCGACCAATGATGCTATTCGGCTGATGGATTTGCCCGAGGCCTTGCAGCAGATCATGGGCAATCTTTCCATTGGGCAAGCGACGCCGCCTTTTGGGAGCTTGGCCGAGGGGCTGCGGGTGCTAGTTTTGTGTGGGCGTGATGATTCTATGCTTCAGGCCAAGACGCCGGATTTCAATGCGATTTATGCGCAATTGAACGATGAGCGGGTGAATATGCGGGCGCGGCGTTATCTGCGTGATTTGCGGCGTGATGCGATTGTTGATTATCGCTGATGTTGCCTCTCGCCATTTCGATGGGAGACCCGGCGGGAATTGGGCCTGAAGTTTTGGCGCGGGCTTGGGCGCTACGTGAGGCTTATGGGCTGCCGCCGTTTTTCGCGATTGGGGACCGGCAGGCGCTGACGGCGGTTTGGGATGGGCCTGTGGAGACGCTGGAATATCCGGCGGATGCAGGGGCGGTGTTTTCGCGGGCGTTGCCTTTGGTGCAGGTGGATGATCCCGGCGATATTGTGCCGGGCGTGCCCAATCTGGCGGGGGCGCGTTGCGCGTTGGATAGTTTGGAATTGGGCGTGGGCTTGGCGCGTGGCGGGATGGCTTCGGGGTTGGTTACCGGGCCGGTGAGCAAGGTGCAGCTTTATCAGATTGGTTTTACCCATCCGGGACAGACGGAGTTTGTGGCGGAGCGGTGCGGGGTTTCAGCGACGCGGGCGGTGATGATGTTGGCGGGGCCTAGTTTGCGCGCCGTGCCGCTGACGGTGCATGTGCCGCTGGCGGACGTGCCTCGGCTGGTGACGCGGGAGCTGATTTTGACGCGGGCGCGGATTGTGGCGCGGGCGCTGGTGCGGGATTTTGGGATTGAGCGGCCTCGGCTGGTGGTGGCGGGGCTTAATCCGCATGCCGGCGAAAAGGCGACGTTGGGGCGGGAAGAGGCGGAGATTATTGCGCCGGCGATTGCCGAATTAGTGGCTGAGGGGCTGGATGTGACGGGGCCATTGGCGGCGGACACGATGTTTCATGGGGCGGCGCGGGCGAAATATGATGCGGCACTGTGTATGTATCATGATCAGGCGCTTATTCCGCTGAAAACGCTGCATTTTGAGGATGGTGTGAATGTGACGTTGGGGCTGCCGATTGTGCGGACATCGCCGGATCATGGGACGGCGTTTGATATTGCGGGGACGGGCACGGCGTCTCCTTTGGCGATGATTGCGGCTATTCAAATGGCGAGCGCGTGTGCGGCGCGGCGGCTGGTGTTGCCGGCGCAGGTTGCCGCTTGAGCCTCGATACACTGCCGCCGCTGCGTGAGGTGATTGCGGCGCATGGGCTGGCGGCGAAAAAGTCTTTGGGGCAGAATTTTCTGCTGGATGCCAATTTGCTGGACCGGATTGCGCGGGTGCCGGGACCCCTTGCGGGCACGCATGTTTATGAAGTGGGACCGGGGCCGGGGGGGCTGACGCGGGCGCTGTTGCGGGCCGGGGCGAATGTGACGGCTGTGGAGCGGGATGACCGGGCGTTGCCTGTGCTTGCTGAGCTTGCGGCGGCGGCGGGGGGTGATCGGCTTAGGGTTATTGCTGGCGATGCTTTGGAGGTGGACGCGGCGAGCCTGTGTTCGGCGGGGACGCATATTGTGGCTAATTTGCCGTATAATATTGGCACGGCGTTGCTGACGCGCTGGTTGGCTGTGGATGTTTGGCCGCCTTTTTGGGTTAGTTTGACGTTGATGTTTCAAAAGGAAGTAGCGGAGCGGCTGGTGGCCAAGCCCGGAAGCTCGGCTTTTGGGCGGCTTTCGGTGTTGGCGCAGTGGCGGTGTTCGGCGGAGATTGCGCTTTTGGTTTCGCCCAAGGCGTTTGTGCCTTCTCCCAAGGTTTCTTCGGCGGTGGTGCTATTACGGCCTACGGCGGCGATGAGCGCGGCGCGGCCTGAGCGGCTGGCGGCGCTTACGGCGGCTGGGTTTGGGCAGCGGCGCAAGATGTTGCGGTCTAGTTTGAAGGGGTTGCCCGGCGCTTTGGAGGCTATGGAAGCGCAGGGGATTGCTGCTGAGGCGCGGGCCGAAACAGTACCGGTTATGGCCTGGGCGGCGGCGGCGGCGTTGCTGGATTAGTTTTTTGCGACGTCGGGGCCCTTGGCGGGGGCTTTATTGGCTTCTGCTGTTTTAGCGGCGGTTGCAGATTTATTGGCATCGGTTAGCGCGGTTTGCAGGCGGGTGGCAGGGAGACATTCGGCTTTGCACAAGGCTTTGATGCGGGCGAGATTGATTTGGGCGCGGGCGGTGGCGCCTCGGGCGATCAGGGCTTTGCCTTGGCCTTCCAGCGCGCCAAGATCGGAGGGGTTGAGCGCCAGCGCTTCACGGTAATAGCGGACGGCTTTGCCGGGGAGTTCCAGCTTTTCATAGCTCATGGCGATGCCGGTGTACGCAGAGACGTTTTTGGGATCACTGGCGAGGGCGGCTTCAAAAGCATCGATGGCGGCCATGGGCTCATTTTTGGCCAAGGCATCGCGGCCCCTGTCGGCCATGCGGATTGATGCTGGCTTCAGCACATCGTCTCGGGCGACGGTGGTCGCGGCGTGCGCGGGGACGGTAAGCAGCGCCATGCCCAGGATGGCGGTTTTTAGCTGGTTACGCATGTGTCTCTCCGGAGTTCATAAGGCGTAGGCTAGCTGATTTTGTGCAGGCTTGCGACAAGGAAACCGTCGCACCCATGGCGGGCGGGGGTGAGGATGAGCTGGCCGAGAGGCGCGTCACCGGCCGGCGTGCTGAAGGGGGCGCGTTGCAGATCGGGGCGATCTCTGAGCAATGCGGCGATTTGGGCTTCGCCTTCTTCAGGAATGAGCGAGCAGACGACATAGACCAGCCTGCCGCCGGGACGCAGCAAGTGCGCGGCGATGCGCAGCAGCCGGGCTTGCTCACGGACCATGCGGGCGAGACGTGCCGGGCTGAGACGCCAGCGGGCTTCCGGGTTACGCCGCCAGGTGCCGGTGCCTGAACAAGGCGCGTCTACGATCACGCGGTCGCACTGGCCGATAAGGTCTTCAAGGCCGGCGAGTTCCCGGTTGCCGTCTAGCAGGCGTGGCTCGACGATGGTGACGCCGGCGCGTTCCAGACGCGGGAGCATTTGGGAGAGGCGGCCACGATCTGAATCACTGGCGATAAGGCGGCCCTGATTTTGCATCTCGGCTGCGATGGCTAGCGTTTTGCCGCCAGCGCCAGCACAGAGATCTACGACGAGATCGCCGGGATTGGCGCCGGTTATGGCGGCAGCAAGCTGCGAGCCGGCGTCTTGCACGTCTACCAGCCCTTGTTGATAGGCTTGGGTGGCCTCCAATGCGGTGCCGGCGGGGAGACGCAGCGCCATTTCTGGCCAGGGCAACAAAGTAGCGTCCGGGAGCAGCGCCATTACGTCTTCGCGGCTGGTTTTGAGGCTGTTTACCCTCAGATCGAGCGGGGCGCGGCCCATGAGGGCGGTGAGCTCGGCTTCGGTTTCGGTGCCGAAACGGCCTTGCAGGCGGGTGACCAGCCACTCAGGGGCGAGGCCGGGGGCAGCTTCGGGCTCATGATCTTGCAAGGCTTCGGGGCCGTGGCCGCCGGTCCCGAACAGCGCCAGCGTTTCAGGCGATTCGGCGCGCAGATAGCCGATCATTGCGGCGCGGCCACTGGCGGGGAGCTCACCGGGGGCGCGGATGGCTCCGAACACCAATTCTCGCACAGCGCGGCGGTCACCGCCGCCGGCATAGCGCCGGGTCTGGAAATAGCGTTGCACGATGGTGTCTGCGGCGGCACCGCCGTCTCTGGCGGCATCTACGACCAGATCAAGGATTTCTATGGCGGCCTGGAGCCGCGCTGCTGGTATCATTTAGCCAGAATCTTTAGCTTGAGGTCGGGTAATTGGGGGCTTCGCGGGTGATGGTGACGTCGTGGACGTGGCTTTCCCGCAGGCCCGCGTTGGTTATGCGCACGAATTCGGCGCGTTCCCGCAGGTCTTTTAAGGTGGCGGCGCCGGTGTAGCCCATGGCGGCTTTTACGCCGCCTACGAGCTGATGAATAACGGCGGTGGCCGGGCCTTTATAGGGCACTTGGCCTTCAATGCCTTCGGGCACCAGTTTTAGCTGGTCTTTGATATCTTGCTGGAAATAGCGATCGGCTGAGCCGCGCGCCATGGCGGCAACAGAGCCCATGCCGCGATAGCTTTTATAGGTGCGGCCTTGCCAGAGGAAGGTTTCGCCGGGCGATTCTTCGGTGCCCGCCAGCAAGCTGCCGACCATGACGGCGGCGGCCCCGGCGGCGAGCGCCTTGGCCATGTCGCCTGAGGTGCGCAGGCCGCCATCGGCTATTACGGGGATGCCGAGCTTGGCGGCGGCTTCTGCTGTATCCATCACCGCGGTGAGCTGAGGGACGCCGACGCCGGCGACGACGCGGGTGGTGCAGATGGAGCCGGGGCCGATGCCGACTTTGATACCGTCTGCACCGGCATCAATCAGGGCTTTGGCGGCCGCCGCGGTGGCGACATTGCCGGCGATAACCTGGGCTGAGTTTGAGAGTTTTTTGATGCGGGTGACAGCATCGGACACGCCTTTGGAATGACCGTGCGCGGTGTCAACGACGATCAGATCACATTCGGCATCAAGGAGCGCAGCGGTGCGTTCAAAGCCGAGATCGCCGGTGGTGGTGGCGGCGGCTACGCGCAGGCGTCCGGCGGCGTCTTTGGTGGCGTTGGGGTAGGTGACGGCGCGCTCAATGTCTTTGACGGTGATGAGGCCGATGCAATGACCGTCTTCATCGACAACCAGCAGCTTTTCGATGCGGTTTGAGTGCAGCAGCCGGCGGGCTTCGGCGCGGGCTACGCCGGGTTTTACCGTGACGAGGCCGTCTTTGGTCATTAGTTCGGCGATGGGTTGATCGGGGTTTTCGGCAAAGCGCATGTCTCGGTTGGTCATGATTCCGACGAGCCTGCCGGCTTTGTCTACGACCGGGAAGCCGGAGATGCGGTGTTTTGCCATGAGCGCGCGGGCGTCGCCCAGGGTCTGATCCGGCGTGAGGGTAATGGGGTTTACGACCATACCGCTTTCGAATCGCTTGACCTGACGGACCGCTTCTACCTGCTCTTCGATGGAGAGATTGCGGTGCAGCGTGCCGATACCGCCGGCTTGCGCCATCACGATGGCCATGTCAGCTTCCGTGACCGTATCCATAGCCGACGACATGATGGGAATATTGAGGGTGATGGTTTTGGTGAGGTTTGTGGAGGTGTCCGCCATGCTGGGCAGAATGATGGATGCGGCTGGGACCAGCAGCACGTCATCAAAGGTCAGGCCAAGGCGGATTTCCATCAGGGGGTCTCGTGTAAGAGCTATTGAGGATGTGTCTTAGGTTGCGGCCTGCAAAATGGAAAGGGGGGCATGGGGAAAAGGGCCCTAAAGGAAGAGGGCCATAAAGGAAGAGAGATGACGGGCTTATGCCTGCCATCCCTCTTGCCAGAGTTTTGAAACTATGAGGGTCAGGCGCCGATATAGGTCAACCAGAACTTCGCCAACGTCTCACGTGCGCCGCCCTTTACGGCTTTGAAAGCCTCGGTAGCGGCTGCTTTGTCACCGGACATGGCAAGGGCTGCGCCCAGTCGCAGATTTGCTGTGGCTTGATCTACAGCGGGAGCGCCGACGGCTTTGCGATAAAGTTCTACCGCCTTGGTATAGTCGCCATAGCCATAATAAGCGTCTCCCGTGGCCAGAGCGAGCTTGGCATTGCCCTTGATGTCTCGCTCCAGGCCGGGCAGCGAGGCCTTGTCTACGACCGCTTTGGTAGTTGAGGTATTTTTAATTTCCTTGATCAGCGGCTTGGTAGGATCGAGAGCACCGGCAGCGATTCCAGCTTCTACAGCCATTTTGGCTTCGCCGGGAAAGCCGCGGCCAAGTGCTGTATCGGCATATTCCACATAATCCCGCTCCCCGGAAAGGCTCTTGGTAGCGGCTTGAAGGCGCAGAAAATCGAGCGTGGACTGATCATCCAGTTTGAATGAATCACGTTCAATAACAATCGCATCGCGCCAGTTCTGTGGCGTAGGATAAGCTTTAACCAGCGCCACAGTAGAAAGAGCGAGCGGGGCTGCTAGCTTTGCATCATAGGCTACGGCCACGCGGCGTTTCAGCCAGCTTTCAGGGACTTGCTCACCGGTGGCGGACTTGGCGGCGATGGCGCGGCCGAGTATTTCGACGGCCTGGCTGCTCTGCTTTTGAGAAATGTAGATTTCAGCGAGGCCGATCATGGTTTCGGGATCATTTGGCCGAATTTGGAGAAGCTTCTCATAAGCGTTGGTAGCTTTGGGATAGTCTTTTTTCGATAACGCGATGGAGCCAATGGTCTGCCAGAACTTTGGCGCATCTGTCTCGGAAACCTTACCAGTTGCCAACATGGCTTCGAGTGATGTGGCGATTAGATCATTGTTTTTGGTGGTGATGCCGGAATTGAGGGTGAGCGCGTTGACCATATAGATATCATCTATGGTTTGGTCCGGGACGGCCTTTGCTTCGGCGAGCTTGGTGAGCGCGGCGGCATCATCGCCACTCTGCTGGAGTTTTTGTGCATCTGACAGAATCGCCTGTATCGGCTTGGACAGCTTAAGCGCTGGAGCTTTTTGCTCTTTTTCCTTTTTTGCTGCGATCGCCGGTGTCGCCGCTACCATGCCACTGGCCATCGCAAAAGCGATCACCATCTTTGATACCATCCCCAGCTTCATGTCATTCTCCCAGATTATCCGTGCCGTTTAGGAAACAGCATGGGTGCGTCATACCGCCAAGTCTGTTCCTGTCCAACATCAAGATAGGTAGGGCGGGGTGAACATTGTTTGAACCATCGCGTCTGCGGGGCTATCTATTATAGGCTATACGGTTGCAAGACACGCCTTGTTCGGGAACCTTTATGATCATTCTTTTATCTCCCGCCAAATCATTGGATATGCAGACGCCTGTGCCGGCGGTTGGCGCCACGCAGCCTCAGTTTCTGGCGGAGGCGAGTGCGTTGGCCAAGGCGGCGGCGCGTATGGACAGTGCTACGCTGATGAAGCTCATGCATATTTCCGAGCCCTTGGCGGCGCTGAATGAGGCGCGGTTTAAGGCTTTTGAGACGCCGTTTTCACCTGAGAATGCGCGTCCGGCGATTTTTACCTTTGCTGGAGATGTTTATACTGGTCTTGATGCTGCGAACCTGGACAATGGTGATCTGGCTTATGCTCAGGCGCATTTGCGGATTTTATCGGGGCTTTACGGTGTGTTGCGGCCACTGGATTTGATGCAGCCTTATCGTTTGGAAATGGGGACAAGCTTTGGCCTAGGCACGGCGCGCACGCTTTATGACTATTGGCGGGGGCGGGTGGCGCCTTCGCTGGCGGCGGATATTCACTCTGAGCGGCCGGTGGTGATCAATCTCGCCAGCGCGGAATATTTTAAGGCGGTGGACATGTCGGCCGTGCCGGCGCGGCTTCTCACCATCGACTTCAGGGACCGTAAGGATGGGAAGCTGCGGTTTAATAGTTTTCTGGCCAAGCGGGCGCGGGGCGCGGCGGCGCGGGCGATTATTAAGGCCCGGCTGGTTGACCCTGAGCCGCTGAAGGCCATGGAAATTATGGGGCATCAGTTTGAAGCTGACGCTGAAACCGAGAATCATTGGTTGTTTGTTCGGACGGTGTGATTTTAGGCGGGGCTAGCGGCGCATTAAAAAAGGGCTGACATCAGTAGATGCCAGCCCTTTAATTTTAACTCTGACCTAAAGGTCAAAAATTATTTAGCAGCTTCGTCAGCCATGGCGTTTGCGCCTTCGGCCACCGAATCGGCACCGGCAGCAACTGCATCAGCGCCTTCGGCCATAGCATCGGCAGCGCCGGCAGCCATGTCATTGGTGCCATCAACAGCGGCATCGCCCATGGCTTCGCCGGCATCCATCATAGCATCGCCAGCAGCTTCCATTTCCGCACCGGCTTCAGCGGCGGGGGATTCAGCAGCTTTTTCGCCGCAGGCAGCCAAAAGACCGAAGCTGGCAACTGCTGCCAGAGTAACAAAAGTCCGCATATTTTTTCTCCAAAAGATGTCGTGAGCGTAGAAGAACCCCCCACGCTCAGATCCTATACATCCAAAGCGCGCGCTTGCGAAGCCCGAAGATGTGTACACTATGCCACAGCTATTCTGAACAGCGCCTTTCTAGCACCATTCGTCGTCTTATCCTGGGTCTTATCCTGGGCCTTATTCCGGGCTGTCACCGCTCGTTTCATCGTCAGCAAGCGTCGGATCCTCGTTCTCATCAGCGGGAATCAGGGCTGCGGAAACGACGTTTTCATCCTTGGCAACGTCAAATAGCGTTACACCAAGGGTTGATCGGCCCTTGATGCCAACTTGGCCGACGAGCGTGCGGATGAGCTTGGCTTGATTGGTGACGAGCATCAGCTGATCGGCGTCTTTTGCGGTAAAGCTGGCGACGACATCGCCGTTTCTTGCCCCCTCGCCGATGTTACGGATGCCTTGGCCCCCTCGGCCTGACTGGCGGTATTCGTAAGCCGAGGAGCGTTTGCCATAGCCTTTGGCGGTGATGGTAAGGATGAACTCTTCGGCTTCGGCAAAGGCGTTCATGCGGGTTTCGGAGAGGATGCGGTCGCTGGGGTCGGGTTTCCAAGGGGCGGCTTTGAGATAGTCTTCGCGCTCTTGAGGCGTGGCTTCAAAACCTTTGAGGATGGACATGGAGATGACTTCATCATCTTTCGCCAGCGTCATGCCGCGTACGCCGGTCGAGGTGCGGGAGACAAATTCGCGAACGTCTGTGACGGCGAAGCGGATGGCTTTGCCGCTGCGGGCGGCGAGGAAGACATCATCGGCTTCTTCGCAGAGTTTTACCGCAATCAGGCGGTCTACACTGTCATCTTCGAAGCGAATCGCCAGTTTGCCGGCGGTGGGCACGTTGGTGAACGAATCCATGGCGTTGCGGCGGACGCCGCCTTTTGCCGTGGCGAACATGACATGGAGGCGGCCCCATTCGGCTTCGTCTTCGGGAAGCGCGAGCACGGTGGTGATTTTTTCGTCGGGGGCGAGGGGCAGCAGGTTGGCCAATGGCCGGCCTCGAGCTTGCGGGCTGCCTTGCGGGAGCTTCCAGACTTTGTGGCGGTACACTTTGCCCGCTGTTGAGAAGAAAAGCACCGGATTGTGGGTGGAGGTGACAAAGAGCGTGGTGATGACGTCTTCGTCTTTGGTGGACATGCCGGAGCGGCCTTTGCCGCCTCGGCGCTGGGCACGGTATTCCGAGAGGGGGACGCGTTTGATCCAACCATCCATGGTGACAGTGACGACCATGTCTTCGCGGTCGATGAGGTCTTCGTCATCAATATCGTCACCGCTGGTGGTGATTTCGGCGCGGCGCTTCATCTGGAATTGGTCGGCGACGACGCGGAGTTCTTCGCGCATGACGGAATATAGACGTGCGCGGTCACCGAGGATGTCGAGCAGGTCGATGATCACGGCGGCGAGGGTTTTGAGTTCGTCGCCGATTTCGTCGCGGCCCAAGGCGGTTAGCTTGGCGAGGCGGAGCTCCAGGATGGCGCGGACTTGCGCATCTGAGAGGCGGATGGTGGCCGCGTCGGACGCGCTGGCGTCGGCTTCTACGAGTTCGAGATAGCCTCGGATTTCGGTGGCATCCCAATCTCTTGCCAGCAAGGCTTCACGCGCTACGGCGGGCGTTGGTGACTTGCGGATGGTGGCGACGACTTCATCGAGATTGGTGACGGCGATGACGAGGCCGATCAGGAGATGGGCGCGTTCGCGGGCCTTGGCGAGCTCATATTTGGAGCGGCGGGTGATGACTTCCTCGCGGAACATCACAAAGGCTTTGATGATTTCGACAAGGCCCATCAACTCGGGGCGGCCGCCTCGGATGGCGAGCATGTTGAGGCTGAAGCTTTGCTGCGCAGGTGTGTAGCGCCAGAGCTGGTTGAGCACGACCTCCGGGTTGGCGTCGCGCTTCAGCTCCATGACGATGCGCACGCCTTCACGGTTGCTTTCGTCACGCAGGTCCGACACGCCTTCGACGCGCTTGTCTTTGACCGCTTCGGCGATTTTTTCGACAAGGGCGTTTTTGCCTTGTTGGTAAGGGATTTCGGTGAGCACGAGGGTGCGCTTTTCGCCCCTGCCCTCTTCGAGAACATGGCGTGAGCGCATCATCAGGCCGCCGCGGCCGGTGAGATAGGCCTGGCGGACGCCGTGCGTGCCGAGGATGAGGCCGCCGGTGGGGAAATCTGGCGCGGGGAGGTGTTGCATCAGGCCGTCAACGTCGATGGCGGGGTTATCGAGATAGGCCATGACGGCATCAATGACTTCAGAGAGATTGTGCGGCGGGATGTTGGTGGCCATGCCGACCGCGATGCCGCCGGCGCCGTTTACGAGGAGGTTGGGGAATCGGGCGGGGAGGACAGCGGGCTCGTGTTCGGATCCGTCATAGTTTGGCAGGAAGTCTACGGTGTCTTTGTCGATGTCGGCGAGAAGCGCTTCAGCGGGCTTGGCGAGCCGGGCTTCGGTGTACCGCATGGCGGCGGGGGCGTCCGGATCCATGGAGCCGAAATTGCCTTGGCCATCGATGAGCGGCAGGCGCATGGACCAGTCCTGGGTCATGCGGGCCAGCGCATCGTAAATCGCGCTGTCGCCGTGGGGATGGTATTTACCCATGACGTCCCCGACGATGCGGGCGGATTTACGGTATGGTTTGCCTTGGACGAAGCCGTTTTCGAAGCTGCCCCAGAGGATGCGGCGGTGGACGGGCTTTAGGCCATCACGGACATCGGGGAGCGCGCGGGCGACGATGACCGACATGGCATAATCGAGAAACGACGTGCGCATCTCGGTGACGATGGAGATGGGCTGGATGTCTGAGCCGTCTGTGGGCGGCAAAACGTCTGTATCCATGGGGTTTTTCGGTCCATTCTAGTCGCTGTAATTTAATAATTCTGTTTAGACTGTGGGGGGCGGGAAGGCTAGGGAAAAGGGTTAGTGTCTGACCCAAAACTAAGTTGTTTGATATCAGTCGGTTGCGCTTGACGCGCTGATACATGTCTGATTCTGCGGGTTTTGCAAAGAACTCGAAGGACGAACGATGTGGACTGATACCAC
>Ga0105050_10002196_pt1 | contig 28294 bp, 24 predicted proteins | sample FRY01_FD_78088 | JGI IMG/M metagenome (GOLD analysis project Ga0105050, IMG submission 78088) | Freshwater microbial communities from Lake Fryxell liftoff mats and glacier meltwater in Antarctica - FRY-01 | ecosystem: Environmental > Aquatic > Freshwater > Ice > Glacier meltwater ...
ACGTCTGCTGCCAAATCATTGGACGCAGGAGCGGATGCCTGCAAAAATCCACCGCCCTGTTCCGAGGTCGAAAGACCGAAATCGAACCTCACCCTTGCCACTAAAATCCAAGAAGAACCTTCCAGTTTGGCGTCACTGGCATCGTTTCTGCGGTGCATTATGGGGGCCTGTCTGTGCAACACGACACTTGGTCGCCACGTGGGTTCGTTTTTTACGGGCGTCTGGGGTTTGGCACCGTGTGTTTGATTCGACCGCCAAAATACTGGCTCAATGTGATCCCTGAATTCCTGTCCGATTGGTCGTTTCAACCCGCGGTCACCGTCTTTTGGGCGGCGATGTTGGCCGTCATCTGTCTGATGGCGTGGGGTTTGAACCTTGTTTCTTTACCGGGGAACTGGGTCGCAATCGCGGCGTTGGCCTTGTACGTTTGGCTGGGCCCGAAAGATGGCCGCGCGGGGATTGGCTTGCCAGTCCTTGTCATTGTGTTTGTCTTGGGCCTGCTGGGGGAGGCGATCGAATTGTTAGCCGCGGCGATGGGAGCGAAGCGAGCCGGTGCGAGTCGAAGAAGCACATTGTTCGCATTGATCGGGTCGATGGCCGGAGCGATCTTTGGGGCTTTCGTCGGCATTCCGGTGCCTGCCGTCGGATCCATCTTGGCAGCGATCCTCTTTGGCGGAGCAGGGGCTACGATCGGAGCGATGTATGGCGAGTGGAGCGATGGAAGACCGTGGCGAGAAAGTTGGGCGGTGGGGCACGCGGCCTTTTGGGGACGAACATTTGGAATGCTTGGGAAACTTGCCGCAGGCGTGGCCATCGTCTTCGTTATTCTCGCTTCGCTTGTCCTTTAGCTTCGTTGAAATCAAGCGGTACGAGGGTGGGAAGAGTGTTCTGGAAAGACGACGTTGGTGGGACTTTGTCAAGGTGAAAAAACGACAAAACACAGTTCGATCATTTTCATTTCCATGGATGCGGAGATAACACTTGTCTTAACTTCAGAGTCATCATTACGATGAAGCAATCGAGACGGTGTGATTGTTCCATTCTTTTTCAATTGGCGGTGCGATGTGGCACTGCTCACATCGTTTCGCACACGCCATTCGAAGGTGAACGAGCTGATGATTCACTACACATGCGATCGGTGCAAACGGACGATCAATCAATCTTCCGAGGTTCGCTACCAGGTGAAGATCGACGTGCAATCGATGGGCGAACCAGACAAGTGTTGCCCTTGCGAAGATGTGGATTCTTTATCCGAGTTACATCAGTTGCTCGACGGACTTCACGATGATGATGTCCTTTCAACCGATCAACCTTTGTCTTTTCTAACTCAGTACGATCTTTGCCCTCGTTGTTATCGTCTCTTCTCCGAAAATCCACTGGGGCGAGAACTCGCTCTCGCCATTGGATTTAGCAACAACTAATCACCCTGCTCATCCACCGCTTGCCCTATCGATGCAGTGGCAACATAGTTTTTTCTTGCGGCGAGATAGTCAAGGATCGCCACACGAATTTCCAGAGCAAGATTCGAAATCGCCGGATCAATGTAGGGATCGACGTTTCCAAAGATGACCCGCTCCATTGTCCTTGCCACGGCGTCGCGCCGGAGGATCGGATCGGGGGCGGACATGTCAAAGCGGAAGGAAACGTGATGGAGGCGTGACTGCTTTGAATGCTCGGCATTGCGCAGTGAACGATTTGCACTTTCACGCATTTGCAATTCCATCTCACTCACTTCGTGTGCCAGCCGCGCCATCTCGTGATCGCCATCAAGGTGCGCTGCGACAATGAACTTCGCGCTGCCCACGACTTGTGATTTGGCAGGAATTCCAGCCAGCGATGAAAGGCTTGACGAAAACGTCTTCGTCAAGGATTCGGCTTCAACGCGTACTTCGATCAATTCGCCTCGCCAAGATTTTGGCACCCGAAGAACGATCGTGAATGCTTTGTCGCCCTCCAGCACTTGGCGATCATCCGCTCGCAGCTTGAAGTAAACACCGCGACCTCGATGAGTTGTGCCGCTCGAAGCCACGATGTGCATCGGAGCAACGCGACTGAACTTTGTTGAGTTGGTATTTTTCTCGCCACGATCCGCACCAATATTCGCACGAGTCAAACTGGCGTAAGCACCATCGATCGAGAAGCCAACGCGATCAGAAACTTCTTTTGATTCGCAAACTTCGATCTCGGTCGCGTATCGACTCGCCAGTTCCGTGCGAGGCGAGTAATCTGCCATGACCGCGTTGCCTCCCAGGGGACTGATCTGGACAACCAGTTGTTCGACGTTGGGAGCCGGCAACGAGTCGACGATCAACGATAAGTTCACCGTCATCGAGACAAGACGCGTTGCTTCCGCAATCGCTTCCGGCGTGACATCCTTTGCCATCGCGGTCGCGGGCAAATCAAAGTGAATCGCCGCTTCGGCAAAGCAAAATGAATTCGCACACGCAATAAAAAACACAGAAGCGATTCCAAGACGGGCAATCATGGGTTTCTCCTTTCCCTTGATCGAGGACTTCCTTTCAATCGAGCTTGCCAATCGCCGTCATCATGCGGCGTCATTAGATGAGTCACCGTCTTCAGAGAGACGATCACCCAGGCGAGCGAACAGCCTTCGTCCTGGAAGGCGATGGCATCGTAGACGCACAGCAGTCAGAGGCAAGTGTTCAAGTTCGGGAAAGGCTAACTATGCATGCGTGGCAGTTCGCACCCTTCGTCAATGATCTTGGCCTCTTCGCTGGAAAGATGTTGCAAGCGGTCACGCACAAGCGAGCGATCGCCGCAAAAGTTTTCGGCCAGTCGCACATAGGTCGAGTGATGCCGAGCTTCACTTTCGAAAAGGCCGCCGTAAAAGTCGGCAAGCGTGTCATCGCGACCTTGAAAATGCTGTCGGAGAAGATTGAATCGCTCACAGCTTCTCGCTTCGATCAAGCCAGCGACGAGTAATCGGTCGACTGCTCGGTGAGGCTCTTGGCTGCTGATCAGGATATTCAGCTTCTTTCCGTAAGGTCCCGGCTGAAGTCTGCAGAACGAGATCGCGCGGTCTTCAAGAAGCTTCAGAACCATCCAGTAATGTTCCAGCTCTTCCTGGACAATCGTCGTCATCTCGCGTCCAAGTTCCACATCGTCCGTATAAGAGTTGAGCAGGTTTAGCGCGGTGGTCGCTGCTTTGCGTTCGCAATGGGCGTGGTCAATCAAAATTTCTTCGATTGACGAGTCAACTTGGGCCAACCATCGCTGGGTGGAGCTGGATTGCAAGTGAAGCATGGATGTTTGCGGTATGGAAACTGCGGTTTTTGAATCGAATAGAGTAAGATTGATGTCAAAGGCGTTTGGAGCAGAAATGAATTCTGGACCATTCCCCAGTTTCTGGCCGGTTGCTGATTCAGGCAAACGAAGAAACAATCGATAGCTAGTTTCCACTATTTTCAGTTGTGCGTTGAGTCCCGGGAGCGTTTGCGTCATGGTTTTTTGGCGATCGAAATCAAAAGATGAACCCTCGGCGCCGCCCAAGCCTGCTCCGGTTGTGGAAGACAAGTCGTTAGAAGCCAAGGTTGAGCAACCGCAGAGTGTGTTTGCGAAGTTCAAAAGCGGGCTGCAGAAAACGCGTCAGGTCCTCAACACTGACATCCGCGACCTCTTCAAAGCGGGAGGACGCCTCGTTGATGAGGAAATGCTCGATGAGCTATTTGCCAAGTTGATCCGCACCGACATGGGAACCGGCCCAGCGACAAAGATCCGAGAAGAGGTGGCAACGAACTTTCGTGGCCGCGTCGTTCATTTTGAAGAAGTGCTGCAAACGATTGCTGCTCAAACCGAGGCAATGCTGACGCAGGAATCCATCGGTCTGCAATTCGCTGAGCAAGGACCGACAGTGATCTTGGTGGTTGGGGTCAATGGAAGCGGCAAGACGACATCGATCGGGAAGCTTGCGAACCATCTCCGTCAAAGTGGCAAGCGAGTGGTGCTTGGCGCTGGCGACACGTTTCGTGCCGCAGCCGTGGAACAGTTGACCATTTGGTCGCAGCGAATCGGTTGTGATATCGTGACGGCGCCGGCGGAGACCGACCCCGCAAGTGTGGCTTTCAAGACGGTGGAGCGAGCGATTGAAGGAAACTTTGATGTTGCGATCATCGACACCGCAGGTCGATTGCAGACTCAGTCTCATTTGATGCAACAACTTGACAAGATCCGTCGCGTGGTGGGGAAGAAGATCGAAGGCGCGCCGCACGAGGTTCTGTTGGTGCTCGATGCAACCGCGGGGCAAAACGCCATCAGCCAAGCTCGTGGATTCAGCGACGCGGCAGGCTGCACGGGGATTGTGCTTTCGAAGCTCGACGGCTCGGCCAAAGGCGGCGTCGTTCTGCCGATTCGGGAGCAATTCGGATTACCGGTGAAATTCGTTGGGCTTGGTGAAGGCATCGGCGACTTGGCCAAGTTCGATGCCAAGAGTTTCGCGGATGCTCTTTTTCGCGATTGATGCGGTTTCGCGTTTGATGCGGTTTCGCGATTGATGCGGTTTCGCGTTTGATGCGCTCTCTTTTTGTGAAAATGCCGGCTCGGACCACCCTCCGGGATGGGTTTGGCATGTCTGTGCCAGTAAAGGCGTAATGATCCGCAGGACTCAACTGACGCACAGGGTTTCGCCGACTGGCGCACGAAGAACACCACTCCTGCTTTGAGGCACCGTTTTCCAAGCCATGCAAGAAAGTTCCCTCGGAATTTTCGATAGATCCTTGTGAAGACTGATCGCGTGATGAGAAGTCGATGAGGTTTCACAGGCGGTACCTCGAGACAGGGCTCTGGTCGGCCCGCTGCGGGAACGTTCCTGCAAGAGTCCCGACAGCAAAGCGGCCGGTCCACGATGCGATATTGGTCTCGTTACTAACATAAACTCAGGGATTGGGAGTCGATTAAGATGAAGCTGAGCAAGATGGCGTTGGTCGCCGCGATTGCTTGCGGAATTCACGCGGGAAGCGCGTTTGGCCAGCAAGCGAACAATGGAATTCAACAAGTCGCCTTTGCGGACTGCGATTGCGGTCAACCGGTTTGCGGCTGTGAAGCTCCCGCAGACGGATGTGATGCATCCAGTTGCGATGCATTAGGCTGCGATGGCGGATGCGATTCGTGTGGCCTTGGTCTTGGTCTAGGTCTAGGTCTAGGAAGCTGCCTAGAGGGTCTAGGATGCTGTGACCTTGGTGATCCATGGACACTGTTTGACGAGCATTGTGGATACTCGGCCGGTGGCTGGGTTCAAACGGGCTATCACAGTGCAAACCTTCGCAACTTCAACAACCGAGACAGCGAAGTTCAACTTCAGCAAGCTTGGTTGTATGCACAGAAAGCGATTGATACTTCCGATGGATTCGATATTGGCGGTCGTATCGATTACCTCTACGGTACCGATGCTCAGGATACGCAAGTATTCGGCACCAACCGAGGTTGGGACTCCGGGTTCGATAACGGTGGAGGCAGCGGCTACGGTCACGCGATTCCACAGGCTTACTTCGAAGCGGGTTACGGCGACTTGTCGGTCAAAGTTGGTCACTTCTACACCATCATTGGTTGGGAAGTCGTTCAAGCAACCGGCAATTTCTTCTATAGCCATGCTTACACGATGTACAACAGCGAGCCGTTTACGCACACCGGTGCTCTCGCAACGTACGCCTTGTCAGACACAACCACCGTCTGGGGTGGACACGTCTTCGGCTGGGACGGTGGCTTCGACGATAACGGCGATGCGTTCCTAGGTGGTATCTCTCAGCAATTGACTGACGAAGTTAAGGTAATCTATGCCGCTATCGGCGGACGATTCAGCGAGCCAAGCCGGTTTGCACCGCCCGCACCTGCGGGATCTGAGCGTGGATACATGCACAGCTTGATCTTCGACGTCGCCGTCACTGACAACCTTCAGTACATTTGGCAGAACGACATCCTGGATACCGAAAACGCTTTGGGACAAACCGCCCGAAACACGTTCGATATCAATCAGTACCTGATCTACTCGCTCAGCGATTGCTGGTCGGTGGGTGGTCGTTTCGAATGGTACAACGTCGATCAGGGAAGCCAATTGTTTAACGGTGGCTTCGCAGCACCCGCTGGCAATGTCGACATCTATGCGTTGACCGCTGGACTGAATTATCGTCCCAATGCAAACCTTGTCATCCGGCCTGAAGTACGTTACGACTGGGTCGCTGATGATCCAGCTCTGGCTGCTCTAGCAGGTACATCGTTACTTGAGAACGACGAAAGAGATCAGTTCACCTTCGGCATGGACACCGTCTTCACCTTCTAACGTGACGGATTGTAGAACAGCCTGAGGACGATCTTCCCTGAAGTGCGAGCGAGCCTGGCGACTGGAAAGTTGCCGGGCTTGCTTCGTTTCCGCAGCATCCTTGAGCTTGGAAAGCATTCCGAAATGAAGGAAGGCCCGCCTTAACCCGTACAGCTTGCCAAAAGCATGCATTTTCCTCGATCAACTGGACTGATCTGGCTCCAGCGGGTTCAACTTTTATCTCCGGATGGGTCGATAGCGAAGAAAGTTCAGTAGCTGTTTTCACGGTTGCGCCGATTATCGACGCCGATCAAACCAGCACCGACAAAACAGGGGCTTCGAAGCAGGCGACGCGGCTCCGTCTTCCGGATTATCAATGCAAACCCTCCGATGGATTGGGAGTTAGCGAATATGAAACTTAGCAAGCTGGCGTTACTCGCCGCTTTGGTCAGTGGCGCAAGCGCCGGGGCCAATGAAGGAACCCAAGCCTATTATCAGCAGGCTGGAAAAGAACCAGGCGTCGCACAAGTCAGCCACTGCTCGTGCGGTGAACCTGTTTGTGGATGCGAAGCGAGTTGTGATGTTGAACCGACTTGCGAAGCCGCACCGTCTTGCGATGGTGGCTGTGATGGCGGTTGTGACAGCTCATGCGATGGCGGCTGTAAACTTGGCTTCGGCATGGGAATGAGCTTAGAAAGCATGGCCTGTTGCGATCTCGGCGAAAAGTGGTCCTTGATTGACTGCACTCCGTTGGGCTTTACCCTTGGCGGTTGGACAAACCTTGGATACCACTCTAGCAGAAATGCTGGCGGCGGCATTACGAACGACGGTGCACCTGCAAACTTCAACAACTACGACAATAAAGTGCAGTTGCAGCAGCAGTGGGCGTACGCTGAGCGAATTGCTGACGGCAGCGAAGGTCTCGGTATCGGTGGTCGTATGGATTACCTATACGGTACCGATGCTCAAGACACGCAGGCGTTCGGGATCGCCAATAATCACTGGGACAACCAGTGGGACAACGGCGTTTATGGCCACGCAATACCCCAGCTTTACGGTGAAGTCGCTTACGGCGATACCTCGGTAAAGATTGGGCACTTCTTCACGTTGATCGGCAACGAAGTGGTTGCTGCTACGGGCAACTTCTTCTACAGCAAACAGTTCACGTTCTACAACGCCGAGCCGTTTACTCACACCGGTGCGATGGCGACTCACACTCTCAACGATCGCACCACGCTTTACGGTGGTTATGTCATGGGTTGGGACAGCGGCTTCGAAGACAACGGCGATGCATTCATCGGCGGAATCAAGCGTCAAATTAATGAAGACGTGAGCCTTTTGTACGCAACCGTCATCGGACGCTTCGCAGATACCGACAACGGTGTACTCGAGCGAGGAAGCATCCATAGCTTCATTCTGACGACCGCACTGACGGACAAGTTGACCAACTTGATTCAGTATGATTACCTGGACACTGAGGACGAAACATCGGCTCTCGTGCGTCGTACGCATGGTTTGAACGTTTACTTTATCTATCAAGTAAGCGATTGCGTGTCTCTGGGAAGCAGAGCAGAGTACTTTAACTTCAATACCCAAGAGACCAATGGTCCAACCGATTCCTATAACCAAACCTACGGCGTCAACTACAAGCTGACCTCGAACTTCATGGTTCGTCCGGAAGTCCGAACGATCTGGGATCCCGACAACGTAGGAATCAACGAAGACTTCGCTGGCACCAAGACGATTTTCGGTATGGACGCGATCCTGACCTTCTAACCTGCGAGGCTCTTTCGAGGACCAAAAAATCTGTTGCCCGCTGACGGCTTCGGATTCACGCGACATCCGTAACCAACACCAGGCAAGCATCCAACGGGAACCACGTTTCGATTGAATCGGAACGTGGTTTTTTCATTTGCTTGTATCTCGGGCATCTAACCTAATACTCTGCCTTTGTCTTGGGCAAACCACAGGCTCCCGCGCGTCGCCCAAGCTTGAATTATAGAATTTACAATTTATTTAAGTTGAACTCTCAAATGCACTTAGGTCTCAATCAAAGTGCTTAACCCGTGGCTACGGTCTGCATGTTGCTGTTGCTGGCGTTCACAGCGACCGTCAGCTTAGATTTCAACTCTAGATCGAATCGCTAATTGGCCCGGGCAGGAGTTGAAGCGTGCGAGACCGACGGTTCGTGGTGGCATCAGTATTTTCTGTCGACAAGAGTGTTGAACGGCTGATGGCAATGGTTTCGAACCTTTCAGAACAGGCGTAAATTTCTATGAACAGTTGGTTTCGAGGGTTACCCCTCTGTGTTGTATTCCTAGTGGGGATGTTGGGGGTTGGCTTGTCACTCGCGTCAGTCGCGTCCGCTCAGGATGATGCACCAGCGGCAACGGCGGCCGCAGACGTACCTAATGCGGGTGACAGTGCCGACGCCGCGCCGTCAACAGAAGTACCAGCAGCAGAAGCTGTCACCGTCAGTCCTGAGGACAACCTGTCCTATACGATTAACACGCTCTTCATGTTTCTGTGCGCGGTCCTTGTCATCTTTATGCAAGCTGGCTTCGCGATGGTCGAGGTGGGATTGAATTCGGCCAAGAACACCGTCAACATCCTTTCGAAAAACGTTTTGGACCTGGCGGTTGGCATTTTGTTGTACTTGATCGTTGGCTATGGGATCATGTATCCCGGCGACGCTTGGTTCGATCTGGGTGGCGAGTATTTAGGCTTCAGCGGCTCGATGGTGACTCGTGATAACGACGCACCAAACATCGGTGTCGGCTGGGGTAACAGCGCTGACTTTGTCTTCCAAGTTGCTTTCGCCGCAACCGCAGCGACGATTGTCTCGGGAGCGGTTGCCGGCCGTATGCAGTTCGGCGGCTATCTGATTTACAGTGCTTTCATCACGGGATTAATTTATCCGATCAGTGGTGCATGGAAGTGGGGCGGCGGATTCCTCGCTGACGCTGGCTTTGCCGACTTCGCAGGTTCAGTTGTCGTTCACGCAGTGGGTGGTTTTGCTGGTTTAGCCGGTGCGATGCTCCTCGGGCCTCGCCTCGGACGGTTCACCGCAGATGGAAAGAGCGTTCCGATCCCGGGTCACAACATCACCTTCGCTGCGCTTGGTGTTTTCATCTTGTGGGTAGGTTGGTACGGCTTCAATCCTGGTAGCCAGTTGACCTACTTCGGTTGGGAAAATGCCGAAGCAACGACTTACATCGCTTTAACCACCACCCTTGGTGGAGCATCGGGTTGCGTCGTGGCACTGTTGACTGCTTGGATACTGTTCGGCAAGCCCGACCTGACAATGGCACTGAACGGTGCGCTTGCAGGTTTGGTTGGCATCACCGCGAATTGCGATCGGGTCGATCAAGTTTCAGCACTCATCATTGGCGGTGTTGCTGGAGTGATCGTGGTTCTTGGAACCATTATGCTTGACAAGTTGAAGATCGATGATCCGGTTGGAGCGTTCCCCGTTCACGGTCTTTGTGGTGTCTGGGGCGGTATTGCCACAGGCATTTTCGGAACTCTACCTGAAGTCGACGGCATTGAACTGACTCGGGGCGCGTTCATCGGTGTTCAAGCTTATGGCACCGTTATTATCGTTTCCTGGGCTTTTGTGACGATGTTCGGCCTGTTTTTCGCGCTCAAGATGGTGGGGCTCTTGCGAGTCTCCGCTGAAGACGAACAAGCAGGTTTGGATGTTTCCGAGCACGGAATGCACGCATATCCATCAGATGCAATCGCTGGCGGAGCGATTCACTGAGGTGTTGATTTGATGGCGTCGACCTTTCACCGGGTCGACGCTGACCGGCTACCCACCGCCGCTTCGCCACCGAGGACGCAAGTTCTCGGTGGTGAGGCACCCGGCGGAGGAGTGGCAAGTTTGAACTCCGCGTAGGATGGTTTTACTCGACCGTTTTCTACGCAGAACTTACATGTGATCTTCTCGGCTCTTGCCTGGGCCAGAAGGATCCCCAATGGCCCGTGGCGAGTGTCCGCCTCACTCGCCATGGGTCGGGGTTCCCTTATCACATGGGGAGCGGTTTACAGTCTTCAAGAGCTAGCAGAGTTTTAGCGGGACACTAAAACGATTATCCTCTAGGTCGCCTCTTCCACTTCTTGCACTCTCAAGTCCGAAGGGCCGCCTTTGGCGGCAAAGTTAACCGTGAAGCTGATCATCGCTATCATCCAGCCGAACAAACTAGAAGCCGTGAAGGAAGCACTGACGAAGGTCGAGGTTTTCCGGCTGACCGTCATGGATTGCCAGGGCTTTGGTCGTCAAAAGGGGCAGACTGGCGTCTACCGTGGGCATGAATTCAGCGTGAACCTACTTCGAAAGGTTCAGCTCCAGATCGCCGTCAATGAACCGTTTGTTCAGCCCACGATTGATGCCATTTTGGAAGGTGGCCGCACCGGAGAGACCGGTGCGATTGGTGATGGAAAGATTTTCGTTCTTCCGATGGATGATTGCATCCGAATTCGCACCGGCGAACGTGGCGGTGAAGCGATTTAACCGGTCGGTGCGACGTCTAATCGTCGAAACAAAACCTGCCCCCGAAACCTTACACCTTGACGCTGGGCTGATGAAAATGTCTTCGAGTTGGTAATTTCGGCAGGCTTTCGGGAATACTCTCCTCCGGGAGAGTCGAGCCCCAGGCGAGGAGAGGGTTCAACGAGTTTGCTTAACACTTATGCAATTGACTGCGAAAACGGCCCTCCCCGGCCGCTACCGCGTCCGACCCTCCCGAAACGGGAGGGTGATTCTCCGGTTTGACGTTCGGACAATATGCAAACAGTTTCATCAGGCCACCTTGACGCTCCATTAGTTTCCTGGCGATTTGGCGATCTGAAGTGCCAGGCTTGATTGGCCATACTTTTGGCCTTGCAGACATTCGATCGTTAATTCCAGTCGATATTCACCTGGTTCAAGCCCACTGGGTAGGTTCATTTGATACGCGATGAAGTAATCTCGCAGGTAGTTATCGCAGACTTGCTTGTCCGCCGGCAAAACTTGGCCAGCAACCTTTTGCCCCTTCGAATCAAACACCTCGTAACTGCCTCGAAGGTGCGTTTCAAAGCCTTCGGGCGTCGACTGGGCGAGGAAGTTGTCAATTTCGCAGTAAAGAATCACTTTCTGGCCAACGTTAAACCGGTTCGTATCAAATTTGGTAACTTGTCCGAAGCTTTGGATCTCACTGCAGAAAGCAAGTGATTTGATGTCAAGCGTTTCGGATGCCCCCGATAGCTTTTGCGTTGCCATTCGCATTTCGGGAAGAGCTGCCGACCAGCGCCGCGCCGCGACGGGATGCCCGCTCGTATCGACCATTGACCAAACGCCCAAAAGGTAATGTCGAAGAAACTCTTGCTCGGTTTCCGTCATCCCATCGAATGCGGCAACCGCTGCATCCGGATCTCCGGAAAACAACATCAGATTTCTTCCGATGATCTGTCGGCGATAGCGGTCTGCGTCGGATTCACCTGCGGTGGGCTCCTTGAGACGTTTGGCAAGCTCCGCATAAAGATCTTTCTCACTCGCTGTCGCGATTGAGTTTTCCGTCAAAGAATTCTGCTGATGCTCTGGTTTAAGGGGGTCGAAAGGCACTTCCTTCATTGAATCAAGCGTCGTCTTCTTGGCCGCCGAGTCATTTGCTCCGTTCGCCAATTGCACCTTGCCGGTTTCAGAGTTTTCGTCCGTCTCAAGGGACGCGGTCGCGATTCCCGGCTCGGTCGAATCGGAAGCATCTCCGCTGGCAAGTCGATGTGGCAACTCAGTCGATTCAGGTACATCTTCGGGCAGAATCGGTAACTGAGTCATGGAGGAGCGGAGCGCAGCGGCGATGCTCTCGGGCGATTTCGATTTGACCGCATTTTGACCAGAGACGGCGATTAATTGCCGAAGGGCCTGTTGTTGAACTTCAGGCGGGCTATCGCGAAAGGCTTCAAGAAGCTCCGCATGTTCTCTGGGCAGTTTTTTCGACGGCGCGTCGACAAATGATTCGGCCGAAGCTTTCTGGACCATCGAATCATTCGGGATTCGTTTCGATTTTGAAGCTGTAGGTGCTTCCGCTGGTGGCGTTTTGCGTGCAACCGCTGTTTTCAGCGCGAGGTTCTGGGCGACGTCTGCTTCGTGTAGGGAAGTTGCTGATTCTTGACTCCAATCCGCAGTATCGTAATTGCGATCTGCGGAGCTGGAGGCGAGCCGCGTTCGAGGAGAAGGTGCATCCAGCGGATCAAGACTAGGTTCCTGGGTCACCTTCACGGTGCGGTTCATCGGATTGCCGACTTTGCAGCCGACTGCCGCGATCAAGACGGCGATGGCAATCCAGACTATTGAATGAGCTCTCGAACGCATCAACCCCTCGCTTCTTGGTTCCAACGCATCCATGCGTACTTTCCAGACATCGTTCCAAGCTTACTTTTAAAAAATACCGACTTGGCAAACTACCGTCTTCACATCGACCGCCGCAATGTCAATGCAATCAAGAAAGCGATCAAGAAACGGAAGTTCAGAGTTGATCCGTGGTCGGAATGTCGATCTCGGTACACGCGATCGAAGGTGGTTGCCATGGAAGCGACGGGCCAATGAAGTTCAATCTCAGTTGCTGGCGCGTCTGATTCCAATCACGGCAAAGCCAGGATATTTTTGAAGGGCTTGCTGCTCGGCGTCTAGGCTATTTTTCGCGGGAACCATGACAGACGTAGGCCGAGCAAAAACTCCTGGGCGAGGCTCAAGCATGACCTCCCAAATCGAAATGATTCCGGCGTTCACAGCCAACAGTTCAAGCTGCATCATTTGAATTTGATGGGAGTTGGCATCCGCTTCCCTTTGTTTCTGATAGCTTTCCGCCTGGACACTCATCAAAAAATTTTCGCGTTGACGTTCCTCGGCACTTGCGTTTCCCTGTTTCCATTGCTCCCAGCCTGGGTTAAGGATGGCGAGATCTGTCTCCGATAGCACAAAGAAAGGCACGGCGAGTTCAGATCCATCTTCGAGTTTCATCAGTACCCCCTCAGTCGTGAGTTTTGGCGGGTTACCTTTCAGATTTCGCAACCAACGGTCAATGTCCTGCTCGGTTTTTACGGAGGGATCGGCATACTGCGCAACGATTTTTGGCGCGATGTGTTGATAGAAGGTATTGAGGCGGCTGAAGGCGGTCCCGTTAACCGTCACGATCCCGGCGATACGTTGCATCACGACATCGCGTCGCCCGAAAGCAACCACGCGGCCGCGAAATTCAAACCCCTCGACCGATGTCCAGGTTTGAAGGTCTCCAATCGCTGTTGTGCCGTCACGTCTTTGGGCGTCCAACGCACTTTTCTTCTCTTTGACGAACTCTTGGTCATCCGGGGAAAGTTGGTCAATTTTCAATGCCACCAACGAACCGTTTCGTCGTTTGATCACAACGGTGTCATCGCTCGTTGCAAAGAATTCCGCGTCAATCCTTACACGTCCTGTCGCGTCGGTCCACTGGCGAGCATGAAGCTTGCTAACGCAACCCAACGAAAGCAAAAGAAGGACGACGAACTTGATGGAACGCATGTTGAACCTGGAAGTTTCATGAGGGGGAACGGACGTGGCGGTTGGTTGATCAAACTGCAGCCTGGATTATCGCAGAGATTCGTTTCTCTGAGTATCAATTGACCGCTGCGGTTTGCCGCTTCAGATTTCATAATGCCAAATTAGCAGGGGTCTTTCACTAACAATCATAATTGGTGGCGATTGTGGCGTCGCGGGCGTCACCTTTTCACACGATGATTCGTTAAACTGCCGCAACAATGCGAAGACTTAGCTTCGCACGATCAACACCCAATCGGCAAATTTGGAATTTCGGCAATGAGCGATGCGAAGCTTCGTGGCACGGTCCACCTCATCGAAGAAACAAAAACGTATGGACAAAAAGGCTTTCGCAAGCGGTTAATCGTCCTGGAGCAAGAAAAAGGTAGTTTCACAAATTACATACCCCTGGAGTTTACCCGTGATTCTTGCGACTCAGTGGATCAATTGAATTTGGGCGATGAAATTGAAATTGAGTATCAACTCAGCGGCCGGAAATGGCAACGAGATCCGCAAAGCGAAGTTAAATACTTTCTGAGCGCCGAAGCGATCGGCTTCAAGCTAATCGCGGGTGGCGACGGGCCAATTGAAAATGTACGGCGGTCACCTAACGACGCATTTTCCGAAGCGGTCGAGGATGACGAAGCACCGTTTTGATAAAAACTCATTTGCTGTCACGTAAAACCGGGCGACAGGGTTTCCGTTATTGCCTAAGTTCGACCTGCGCACTTTTTCGCAGGACCTATTCAGGATATCGCTGTATTTCGCTGCGACATTGTGAATAAATGCACATCGAAGCAAAGCTAGGATGCTCAACAAATACATCGAGACGATAAAACCAAGCGTTTTACGGGTTCAAACCGCGATGGGAAGTGCGAAAGTCGAACTAAGGGCGACGGACGGCGAATTGGTGATGATTGATTCGGCCGCGAACCTGATCGTATTCCGCTTTGATATCCGCCATTGCCTTCAATCCGCCGCCAGTAGAAAGGTGGCGGAGGAAGCTGTCCCGATCTCGGCGATCAATGAAGCGTTTTTGGTCTTTGAGAACGCTCACTAATTGATCGCTAATGGGATTCTTGGAAACATCCAAGGCTAAGCGTGGATGGGCCTCCGCAATCCGGCGAATCTGTTGATCGGAGAGGCCGCATTTTTGGAGCCCAAGAAACATAATGCTTTTTGTTACATTGCTCGCGAGAATATCAACCATCTCCTCGGTAACTTCGCTTTCAGACAAGTCAAGGCGATCAAGCATCCCTCTTCGAAGGCAACCTCGAAGCGTTGTCGGAGTCAGGCCGATGCCCGCTACTTCAAGCTCGATCAACTGGCGAACATCAACCAGTTTCTCCAAGCTATCCTTATTCATTTGACAATGGTTGATCGCAAGTTTCTGAAGATTCTTTTGCCCAACAAGAAACTCCCATGAGTCAGATGTAATTGCCGAGTCGCTTAGGTTGATATCGCTAAGCATCTCCAGGTCCTGCCAGTGATCATTCACAATGCTGTCATCCGTTTCGCTGCCTGGCAGCGATAACACGGTTAGTTTTTTTAACTTCCCAACATTTGCGAGCGTTTTTTGCGACAGTCGACCATACGCAATGGTGAGATGATCGAGGTCGGTACATTTCCAAAGATAGTTACACAATTGGTCGGTTGCCTGGGGGCCACCGATTGCAAAAAAACGCAAAGAACGAAACCCATGAAGTTCGCTGTTCTTAGGAATGGGGCCGTTAATCGAAAGTCCTTGCAAAGACCGGGCGTCTCGTATGCATAAATAATTTACGCAGTTCCCCAGAACCAGTTCCGCATTCAATTCCGGAGAATCTTGGATGTTCACCACTTTTGCCATTGGCGAGTCGGTCGTCACAAAGCCTCTTAGGGTTGTTTGATGGGTAACTTCGATTCGTTCAAATCGATCGCTGGAAACCAGGACTTCACGTAGCGGTAATCCTCGGTTCAACAAGCTGCATGCTTCTACATCCGTGATTGGGCAAAGACGAATGTCGATCGCTGTTAAGTTTGGCACATTCGCAATCTCAGATAATTGGGGGCCTGTAATACCACATCGAACGAGAGAGAGTTCTCGAAGACGCCGATTATTTTCGAGAGGACCAAAGTCAATGCCGGAAAGTGGGAGTGAGCTGAGTTCGAGTTTGCGAGGTCCGTCGAGACTTCCCAGTGAATTAATGATTGCCTGCATTCGGTCTGTTGGATCGTCTTCTGATTCACGCAGTATGATTCCCGTACTGTGTCCGTACCTTCCGATCGCAATGCGTTGAAGATTAGGAACGCCGCTGATGTCGAGAACCTTTAAGTCCAAGCCATCAAACTGCAGGTCGCGCAGACTTGGCAGTTCATGCAAACGGAGGGATTCAAGCCAAGGCGCGACTGGGACTGCTTCCGATGTTGTCTGACGCGAGGTAAGTTCCTGCTCTGAATAACTGATCGTTGTCAATCGTGGGGCTGTCACGATTTCAATGGACATTTTTTGCAATGTTTCCACCACGAAGTGAGTAAGTCGTGGCAATTCATGAAGCTTGATTTCAAGGAGGTCGGAGTTTAAGTGGTAGTCAGATCTGGCAACATTTAGCGACTTTAAGTTTCTTAAGCTTCTAATTTCCAAGGAGTCGCAACCGCTTCGTGGTCGGGAAAGAGTCATTGACTCTAGGCTCGGCGGCCATTGATGCGTCGAGACTTTGGATAATTGCAGATCGCAATTTGCAATATTAAGATGCCTTAAGTATTGAAATTCTTTGATTCCATCAAAGCCATCTTCTAAGCCCGTACATGCGATTAAGTCGAGTTGCCGAAGTTTTTTTAGTTTTTCGATTACCTTCTTCGTCGCCGCATCGATGAAGCCATTTTGTAAGCTCAATTGTTTCAAATGATTTTGCTCAGAAAAAACAGCAAGCTCCGACGGGTCTGGAAGGTTGCCAACGAACCCGAGGGATCGAATCGTCTTTAATTTGTAAACTTCACTCAGGACTTTCGGCGAAGCATTCACCAGGGTCACTCCGCGGATTTGAGCGAATCGCGAAAGCACGGCGCCAGGAAATGACTTAATGAACGGCTTTGGTACGATCGCATATTGAACCAAAATCGCAGATTGTCCTAAGCTTTCAATTAATTTTAGCTTGGTGCGTTCATTCCATGCAGTGAATGCAGTAGGCAGAAGCACGCAGGCCAATATCGGTCCACCGCAGGCAATCCTCATCAACATTGGTGAGGTGGGCGAACGGTGGTCACTGTTTCGATGCGAACGTTCTAAGCGTTGATTGATTCGGTAAGAAGCCACCCCCGCGGAGGCGACGATGAGAACACCAAGGAGGACATCGATGGCAAGATAGACGCTTGACCAAAATTGCGGCTTCGAGATCGGATCATCTTCTTCTCGAAAAATGTACGTCAAAGGAAAGCCGCCAGTGATCATCTCATAATGGTTGAATAGGAAAACTTCGGCAGTGAGGTCCGAGAGATGATTGGGATGATGATACTTGAACGCGGTGGCGATGTATTCGAAGGGCCAATTCAACAAAACGAGAAGGGCGATTAAGACAATCACCGTCGTGATCGTCGTCGAGTCGAATCGTTCTCGAGGACGCTGGTCGTTCATCAGTTTCTCCTCCGCAATACGGACTTAAGTATGCCATTCTAACGACTGCCGCCGCTAATCTCGCGAATGCTTTTTACGAGAAATCGAATCTTGTTTATCGCCGCCACACTCCACCATCCACCAATTGCGAGGTCGCAATCTTTGCCCAGTCCTTGTTCGCGGCGGGACTGGCTGGGCTGGGATGCAGAATTCGCACCACTTTTCGAGAAATCTCGCTGTCTGTGGTCGTTGACGCAGCGATTCGAATAAGGCATTGCTCGGCATAGGCTCCCACTCCGACCAGGAATTTTGGTTGGAGGGTTTCGATGACGGCGATGAGGTGGCGATCACAGGCTGATTGCAGTGATTTCATTTCCGACGGCTGAAGTTTGTCAGGCGTTCGATTTCTCGCCGATTCCTCCATGAACACCAATGGACAATAATTAACCACGAAATGCGATTTAAAGAACACTGCGGGCGTTTTAAATCGTTCCTTAAACAGGCCCCATAACCGAGCGCCGCTAACTTCACTTCGTTTGCACGCCAAGCCTTCGATGCTTCTTTTGGGGTGCTCGTTGATCGGATGGCCGATGGGCTGGTCTATCGCTAACCAGTCGCGAACCATTTCCACTTGACCGAAGGGGACGCCGGTTTGTGCCATTCCCCAGGGGCCGGGATTCATGCCTAAAAAGAGGACTTGCGTTCCTTGGCCACTGCAAAAGGAAAGGTATTTGCAGTGCATTTTCCAAGCATAGACCAAAGGGTTGTAGACATGGGTGACTGGCGGTAGGAATTCCATCGCGTCCACGGTTGTCGATAGTTCTTTGGCCGCTTTCATCAACGCCGCGACTTCGCCCGATACAGTCGCTTTCGCGTTCGTTTTTGCGATTGGCATTCGTATTACACTTCCAGATATTCTTCGATCGCTTCTCGCATGGCATCCAAATTTGGTTCTCGCGAAGTCCATCTCTGGATAGCAAGCGCGAGTCGCCTCACGTCCCATTCAACTTTGGTGATACTGACGATCGGCGGTGCATCGGGATCGCGTGCGGAGGTAAACCAGGATGTCGCCGTGCCCGATAAATCGATGCAAAGCGAGGCAGGGTGCAAACCGGCAATGGTTTCCTTTAAGAAATCAGCATTGGGTGCAAGGGGTGACGTTTTTGAGGAGACTTTTTTGCTCGGCTTGAGACTCGCTGCCCAAATAATCAGCGTCGGTTCCGGAGACGCTTCCCGGGTGGGCAGTGCCTCAAGTGGTTCTGCTGCGGGTGGTGCCGCGGACTCGTCCTGTGATTCTGGAGGTGATTCCACGCCGTCGCCTGCTGCATTCCATGGCATTAACTTTGACCCGACGATCGTGGTTCGGTTTTCGGGCAAGCTTGGCAAGAAAGGGATGACCAGTTTTTTTAGCTGAGGTATCTCGCCCACGAGCAGGCATTCGAAGATTTCGCTGCCGGTGGTTTTTGCATGGAGTTCAATGATTTCCCGCAGCGCTTCAGCACACAGGTTATTAAGCACCAACTCGTTGCGTTCATTGCGAAAAATGAAGTCGTGCCAACTATCGGGGCAGGAGACATCGAGGGACGTGTCCTGGCAGGCGGCGAGGATGCTCGCGACCTGGGTTTGGTAAGGATCCGCAATCATTGCCCCGCAAAAACCAAGTGAATCGATCCCTGCGATTGCGTTTGCAATCTTTGACGGATCGACATCGAATGAAAGAAACTGCCAGTCGAGTTCCAGCGATGCCAGTGCCCGTGCCGCGACAAACTGCGTTGGGTTGCCTCCGATCGGATGTCCGATGACGCACAAAGCGGTCTGAATCGGGGAATCATCCATGAGCGAAAACGTTTATCGTAGAAGCAGGTAGCAATGTGTCGACACTTTTGAGCAGTATAGCCATTTTCACTAAGCGGTTCATGTTTCCGATGCCCGGTCTCTGGTTGATCGCCTGTTTTGTTTTGCAAATTGCCTTGGTCGATCACGGCCGTGATGTCGGGACGGATATGCTCGCTTGGGTTTGGATCGGTTTGATGTGGGCAGGCTGGGCCGGATGGTTCTGGTTGGCATCGGCGATCCCAAATCGCGGGGTGTGGCTTCTCGCGGTTGCGGTTGGTGGGATCTGGCATTCCCTATGGATGTCAATCGGCCGTGAGCAACCGATGCTGCGATATCTGCTGATGTTTGGCGGCTATGCGGTGGCCCAAAGTTTATTGTTTCGCTTCTTTCAGGTTCCGGCCTGGACCATGGAACCGATCCGCGGACCACTTCGTTTGGTGGCTGCCGATTCGAATCGACGGCAATTCGCTATTGTCGAATTGTTGGTACTGATGACAGCCACGGCGTTATTGATCACTGGAGCGAAACGTTACGAACCGCCTGGCGGTCAGTCGTTTTGGATTGGTCTTCCGTTCGTGTACCTCTCTTTAGCCGCGACCGCAACGTTCTGCGGTTTAACAGCTTCGGCGAAGAGCGATCATCGTCGAAGGATTTGCGCGGTGGGAGTGCTGGTGACAATCTTGGCCGGATCATTTTTGATTGCTTGGATCGACAACCTGTTGTCTTCCCAATCCGTCTTCATTGTCTCCTGGGTCCCTTATTTTGGCATCCAAGGAACCTTTGCCATTTTCATTGTTTTGCTCGCCACCTGCGGAATCCGAATCGCGTCGACCAAGGAGATTAAAACGCCAGACCCACCGAACTCAGACGACGATGAGTCTCCGACATCAAACGATCTTCTGCCGTTTCATCTACCGCCACATAAGTGACGCTGAAGCGGAGATAGGAGCCCGCATCATCCCACGGCACCGTGACGATGCCCTGTTGTTCGATCAGATACCGCGTTGCATCTTCGGCTTTCGCGAATGACACTGCGGGCGTTGACGCGTTGCCCTTCAGCGACTTGGGTGCCTTGGTGTAAAGGAAGTAGCTTCCTCCGGGCATCTCGCACTCGAATCCACACGATCTCAAAACTTCGACAAGCTTGTTCATTCGCCTTCGGTATTTGGCGTTGATCGCCGCTGGAATGGAGTCGTCATCCAGTGCGACGGCAGCCGCTTTTTGGGTCGCCATGAATTGTCCACTGTCGCTGTTGTCCTTCACATCGGCAAACGCAGAGACGATCCGTGGATGGCCGCAAACCCAGCCCATGCGCCAACCGATCATGTCGAAACCTTTGCTCATCGAATGCACTTCGACGCCTACGTCCAGGGCGCCGGGGGTCTGCAAGAAGCTGCGTGGCTTGCCATCAAAGGAAAGAAGAATGTGGGCGGCATCTTGCACCACCACAAATTGCTTTTCTTTCGCCAGGCGGACCACCTTTTCATAGAATTCCGCTGGCGCGGTGCGGCCCGTCGGTGAATTCGGATAGTTCAAAACCAACAGCTTTGTGCGTCGGTAGATGTCGTCAGGAATCGCATCCAAATCGGGAAGGAATCCGTTTTCGGCGAGCAGTGGCAGCCTGAAGACTTCGCCGCCGTAGTACCGCGTGTGGGTGCCGGCCACGGGATAGCCCGGAACCGTCATCAGCGTCACGTCGCCGGGATTGATGAAGCACGCCGGAAGCATCGCATAGGCTGGCTTACTACCGATGCAGTGATTGATCTGCGTCACTGGGTCGAGTTCAACGCCGAAGTGCCGGTTCATGAAACGGGCTGCGGCCTGTTTGAATTCGATGATGCCATTGTCTGCGTAGCCCCGGTTTTCAGGCCGATCGATTTCAGCTTTCATCGCTGCCCGAACCGACGCCGCCGCCATCGAATCGTTCTCACCAATTCCAAAATCAAGCAGTTGACGATCAGGATGGTCGGCCAGTGCCTTCCGCTTTGCTCGCTTGATTTTCTCGAACTTGTAGATCTCGGTATCTTTGCCGTAATTCACGCCACCAATCCGGTCAGCAAAAAGTTGCTGAAAATACGGATCCGCAGAAGGATTGCGGTCGGTGGAATCTTTAACAGGAGTGTCAGCGATGGACATGGCAGCTTAAAATCGGGTGGAGGCGGACGGAGAAACGGCAGATTGTAGCGTAAGGCGAAGGGAGGCGATTTTGTAGGTGTCAGCTAGTTTCTTCGACACCGGTTCCAATTCTATGGTTCTTCCCAGCATGACGGAAACCGAAAACCGGATACGATGAAGGTTCGTGCACAGACATCTGACGCCGCAGACATGCCCCTTGCCGTTTTGCTTCCGCAATGAACGCTACCGAAAATATCGAAGCTCAAGCGATTCGCAACCAGTACGAGGAGCTGGCCGAATTGGCAGGTTCGCTTGCGCATGAGATCAAGAATCCGCTGTCGGTGATTCACATGAACATCGACTTGCTTAGCGAAGATATTGCGGAGATCGATTCGCCCATTCGACGACGTTCGCTGGACAAAATAGAGATCGTTCGCCAGCAATGCGAGCGAATGGAAGCTTTATTGCGTGACTTTTTGCGATACGCTCGGCTGAGTCGTATCGACCTTGTCGCCGGAAATCTCAACGATCAAGTCGATCGGGTGCTGCGTGCCTATCGTGCCCAAGCGGATGCATCGGGGATCGACATCCAGCGTTACCTTGATCCAGATTTGCCCGCCATTTTGCTGCACAGCGATTCGCTGCAGGCGGCGTTGATGAATCTGGTGAAGAATGCGATCGAAGCGATGCCGCAAGGTGGTCAGCTTTGGGCTCGCACCACATCAACGCTTGACGGCGTAGCGTTGGAGTTGATCGATACCGGGTGCGGGGTCGACGACATCACCTTGATGCACATGTTCGAACCGTTCTACAGCACCAAAGAAGACGGCTCGGGGCTGGGCTTACCAACGGCGCGAAAAATTATCGAAGCGCATGGCGGCCAAATCAGCGTCCAGAGCGAAGTAGATCGAGGAACGAAGATCGTCCTTGAGTTCCCCGTTCCGCGGCGACTGGGTCACGGACGCGAAACTTTTTAACCTGCAGTGAGTTCAAGCGACGGGCTGCGATTAGCCTTCCGCGATTTGCATCACGCGACGTAGATCCACTTCAATCTCGTCGTTTTGACGGCAGCGTGTCCGCAGGTTCATCCGCACCGCCCAGGTGCCTGTCTCCGTGGGTTGAATGTGCCAATGAGGCATCACGCAAACGCTTTGATGAACGAGCTCAAACCCACCTTCGCTCTGGCTGACCGTCTCTACGGGGATGGCCCACAGAGACCCCGATCGATCCAGTTCAAGTTCAACATCGATTCCGAGCCATTGGTCCGTCAAAGTGATTCCATGGGATTGGTGGAGGTCGAGCCGATGGCCCAGTTGACCAAGTCGTTTGCCATCTCGGTCGCTAAAGAAGCGATCCTCGGCACCGGACGGTAAGCCCGCGAAATTCATCTCGATTCCGAAATGAAGCGATTGATCGCGAGGCAGGTTTTCGAGCAGGTAAGTGATGGTCAATTCGCTCGACCCGCCAACGATGGTTATGGCTTTGGTGATCGTGATCGGGTGCCCCCAGGCGTTTCCATCGCGTCGCATTTGTAGTTGAACGCGATCGCCGCCGCGGCGAATCTTCGCATCGAATGGCAACTCCACAAAGTCGCCTCGCTCTTGCACTCGGCCTGTGGCGACGTCCTCAAGGGTAACGTCGTGATCAAAGAAGTGATCCATCATCGACTTACGAGCAAATCGATCGTAGCCGAGCTGTTTATCGAGGTTGGCTTGTTTAAAAACAACGCGATCATGGATGCTCGCCACGTCACCGCCGGCTGCAGACGGGCCGGCGAGAACCTTGCGGTGGTAAGCTTCGGGACGCCGCTGCATCGTCGCAAGGAGGTTGTGAGAAATCGCTCGCACGTCGAGTTCGTAAAGACGTCCGCCACGTCCTGGAGCGATCCAGGCACAGACCTCACGATTGGACAATCGTACCTCTTGCATGCCGTCGAAATCAAAGTCGCTCGCCGTCGCCATCACTGACGAAGCGGAAGTCGAATCTTGTGCCGGTTGATCAAGCAGTCGCTGAAGCACGTTGTCGGCTTGAATCAAATGATGATAAACCGCGTTGCGGAGGTGCGGCAGGTAGATGCCGCCGAACGCTCCATGCCAATAAGGGCAATTGCATTGGCCGCGATAAAGATGGTCTCTCGCAATTGCGAGTTCATCCGCGTCGGCGCCCGAAGCTTCAGCGGCTTGCAAGCGACGAGACACGTCCATCATTCGCGAATACATTTCATTCGCTTCAGCGTACTTCGCCTTAAAGTTGCGCCAGAAGCCGCCGCGGACGAACGACTTCAATGGGGGCCAGCGATGATCATCGTCCATCGCATGAATCGCGTCGTCGTAACAGTTCTGCTGGGCAACCGGCAGCGACCATTCTGTCATCTCGCGATAGCTGCAATCAGGCAAATAAACTTTGCCCACCGGAGCCGTTGTCCGGATCGCTTCGGAAAGCGTCGACGTGTGCAGCCAGTGCGAGTTATCGCTGAGGGCCGTCAAAAAGGACTGCAACCAACCCCGGGCATAAACATGCTCTTTCGTGTCGGGCCAAGTACCGAACTTCTCCCCATCGTCGCCGAACGTGAGCACGGCTCCGGGATGGGCGTTGGCCACTTGCCGGCAATAATCGATCGTTTCTGAAACGGGGGCGAAGGGAATGGTATACCGGAGACGTTCGGAGCCTGGGAAAATACGGACGATTTGCCCGTCATCTTCGGTGAGGAAGTATCCCGTCAGTTGGTCGTCGGTAAGGCCCGCGGCTCGGAAGTGGAAGTCATCCAGGACGGTGTAACTCATGCCCGCGGTCGCGAGGTCACTGGCCATGTTTGATTCCCAAACACGCTCAGGAGTCCACATGCCGGCAACCGGTGCGCCAAGATTTTGTTCCAGCCAAGCCGAGTAGGCTCGGATTTGGCCGATCCGATCTCGACGAGGCAACATGGTCATGATCGGTTCGTATTGAGGTCCGCCGACGATTTCAACGCGACCAGCCTCCACCAACAACCGTAACCGAGCGAGATATTCAGGATGTCGTTCGGCGAGCCAAAACATCAACGGACCACTGGTATGCAGCGAGATGTTGATGCGATCAAAGGGCTCAAAGACACTCAAGAACGGAAGATAGCTATCTTGATAAGCCTGTTCAAAGACGCCGTCAAAGTTGCCAATCGGTTGGTGATTGTGCAGAACCAAGCAAAGATTAATGGGCGGCGTCATGGCATCATGCGTTGGGCGTTTTGATCGAAATACGGCTTTGGAGAATACGGAAGGCAATCGACCTTAGTATCCCTATAACCGCTATATCGGATTAGCGTCTCCAGGGGATGAGCTTTTCACATGGCATCTGAGAGCGTGATCTGAGAAGACCCCCATTGAAGATGCGTCAACGCTCAGACAGCATCTCACCCTGGCTCAGCGAATCGCAGTCATTTTTCGAGCCTAGCGAAACGGGTTTTCGCCGCGGGCGAGTTCGCGATATTTGGCGGCAGCCACTTCGGGAAGCAGCGGATTGATCATGCAATCCGAACTCCACTCAAATCCGGCAACTTGTGTGATTCGAGGGAAAATTTCTAGCGACCAGTGAGCCATTTCTTCGCCGATGACGCCCGGCGGTCGCGTGTGGATCAAGAAGTTGTAGGAAACCTCCGGGTAAAGTGACTGCAGCCAACGGACTCCGCTTCGAACCAGTCTCGCAAGCTCCTGCAATTCACCCATGGAGAGATATTCAAAGCAATCCAAATGACGTTTTGTCGAAATGCGTAGAAGCATGGGGAGATGGCTGCCAAACGGACAATATGCAACCAATGACTTCGTCACCGCAACGACACGCTCCTTAAACTTAGCTTCCGCGCGAATCGTGTCGCACTGCAAGCAGCAACCGGTTTTTGCCCAGTGAAGCTTCATCCGTTCTGCCACCGCTTTGGCCGCCATCGGCATCTCACTGGTTGCGATCAATTGGCTGTGCGAATGATGAAGCGACGCACCCGCTGCCGAACCGGAATTCTTGAATAATGAGACATAACGAATTGTTGGCACTTCACGCCAATGCCGCATCCGCAATTGGTAAGCGTGAAAAAGCATCGTCGCCTGTGAAAGGTCAAGCGTCTCAATCGACTGATCGTGACTGGGCGACTCAATGAAAACTTCGTGTCCACCCACGATCGGTCGGCTTCGGAAAAGCGTGCTGTGATTTTCTTCCCGGCGCAGCGGCGAATAACGGTTGACCGGTTCCTCTACAAGTTGGTCCGGTCCCGTGACGGCAGGGAACTTGTTTGGGATGACGCGTATTGACCATGGCCGTTTTGACCATGCCGCCGGTGTCGGCGCGTTGATCAATAAATCGCCCAAGCCGTCGCTGGAATCCGTATCAAAATCAGCAGCGCTCCACTCCAGAATCGCAGGCGGTGTCTGCCCCTCATTTCCACTGCAAAACGGACAAATAAACGACGCGTTTTCAGCCGGTGGCCGATCGACAAAATCGTTGGGACGTTGGTCGCGGCCGGCGGCAAAAATCGTCCAGCGACCCGTGATCGGGTCGTGGCGTGAATGCGTTTGCGTTGCAACGACGTATTGCGATGGCTCTGGATGCGGTGTTTCGACTTGATCCGCAACTTCGACGGTTTCGAGTTTGCGGAACAACACAGGGTTCGAATCTCGGGGCAAGATTCGAGTTTCATCATTTAGAAGCGAATCGCAATCGGCGTTCAAAACCGTTGGCGCGTCCGCAAGCAGTTGTGCCGACCCGGACTTCGCCGCTGATGCGTCAAGGGTGGATTCTGATTGCGAGGCTTGATTTGCGGGAATGCGGCTCATCCGGCTATCCGTCATGGCGGGTGTATTCGAACGCATCAGTCGACACAACAATAATCAACAACGAACTGTGGGTTAAGAAAGAGACTAGTTAGCGACAAGCGTCATTCTGACGCAAGCCTAACAAGTGCCCCCAATGACAACCCCTCACCATTCGCCTCAAGCATCCCCGCCTGGCCGAATCGTACACAAATCTCGGCTCGGGAATTCAAGAAATCCCCACAATTTGCGAGATTTTTACCACCCCTCATTCCATGCAAGAGTTGTGCGTAAAAAGTGTCGGTTATCTTTATTTTCGGCCAAGGGAAAGCGTTTCCGCATAAACATCCTGATACCGCTGGGCGATTTTCCGCCACGAGGAATCGGTGTTCATTCCTTGCGCAACTAAATCGGCCCAGGTCGACGCGGCGTGGTAGCGCATAAAGAGGGCTTTGCCCAGGACAGTATCAACGTCCTCAGCGGTGAAATCGTGAATATGGAAACCGGTTGCGGTGCCGTCCGCAAGCGTTTCTTCCTTGGTATCGATCACGGTGTCGACCAAACCGCCGGTTGCCATCACAACCGGAACGGAACCGTATCGCAGACTGTAAAGCTGGTTCAGCCCGCAGGGTTCGTAGCGGCTAGGCATGAGGAAGATGTCCGAGCCCGCCTCGATTCGATGCGCAAGTGCATCCGAAAAACCAAGTTTGAGCCCAAATTGATTCGGGTATCGAGACGCAAACGATGACAAGGCATCGTGGTATCTCCGTTCGCCCGTGCCGAGAACCATCCACTGCACCGGACGATTCTCCTCCAAATTCCATCGCATCACATCGATCACAAAATCCCAGCCTTTTTGATCCGCCAATCGTCCCACCAAGCCGATCATCGGGACCGACGGATTGATTTCCAAGCCGAACTCTTGTTGAAGCGATTGCTTGTTCGACACCTTACCGGCAACCCAGGTGTTGACGTCATAGTTTGGGATCAGGTGAGGATCAGTGGCCGGATTCCAAATCGCATCGTCAATACCGTTGGTGATGCCGCAGAGTCGATCGGTGCGAGCTTGGAGAACGCCTTCCAGTCCACATCCGTGCTGGGCCGTGCGGATTTCTTCCGCGTACGTGGGGCTGACGGTCGTGACCATGTCCGCGAGCAAAATGCCGGTCTTGAGGAAATTCAGATCTCCGTGGAACTCTAAAGCCTCGTGGGTAAAACGGTCCCAACCCAAACCGGTCAGCGGCATGTCATAGTGCCAAAAGCGACCTTGATAAGCCAAGTTGTGAATGGTCATGACGCTGCGAGCATGCTCCATCCAAGGATGGGCCTCAAACTGATAGGCCATGTAGGCTGGAACCAGGCCCGATTGCCAATCGTTGCAATGCACGATGTCAACCTCGGGGCTGACTCGGCTGATCACCTGGATCGCTGCACGGCAAAAGAAAGCAAACCGTTCACAATTGTCGGAATAGTCACCATTCGCATCCCCATACAATCCCGCGCGATCATAGTACTGCGGTTGGTCGATGAAATAGACATCGACCTTTGTGCCGGGAAGCTTTGACTTCAGCAGTCGTGCGCTGACGATTCGACCGACCATCGGCACGGTAAACGCGATGTCGGTGGTTTCGACGAGGGCGTCTTTTTCACGAATTCCACGAAATGCGGGCATGATCAGCGTGACATGATGTCCTGCCTCGGCAAGTGTCGCTGGCAAGGCGCCGCAGACGTCTCCCAACCCACCCGTCTTTGCAAACGGAACCGCTTCGGAGGAAAGAAAAACGATGTGCACGATGCAAGGCCTCGATGAATGTCGTCGATGTCGCAAAGCTCACGCTGTCAATTCAGTCTAGCCCGCCATTGGTATGCTCGCTACCAAAGGAGCGGTCCCAGGTTCAAGCCGCCTCCGACTCAAACCGCCGTGACTGAGTTAAACTGTTGCTGAGGCAGGATGCGGTTTGGCGAACGCTTCTGTTTGCTTCAAAGATGCAATGAGGAACGATGAATGGCGGTTTCGGCGAGCGATTTTTGGCAACAATTAGTGCGTATCGGCATTGTCGATCCGGGGACGGCAAAGGTGCTGTTCCAGCGTTATGGCACGACGATTGTCGCAAAATCCGCGGCAAAAGGCGATGGTTCAGGCAACGCTG
>Ga0105050_10002199_pt1 | contig 28274 bp, 22 predicted proteins | sample FRY01_FD_78088 | JGI IMG/M metagenome (GOLD analysis project Ga0105050, IMG submission 78088) | Freshwater microbial communities from Lake Fryxell liftoff mats and glacier meltwater in Antarctica - FRY-01 | ecosystem: Environmental > Aquatic > Freshwater > Ice > Glacier meltwater ...
CGGCGGCGGGACTCATCATGCACACGGATCGAGGCAGTCAATACGCGGGCAAACAGCATCGCAAGTTGTTGAAGGATTTCCAAATGACTCAGTCTATGAGTCGCAAGGGGAATTGTTGGGACAATGCACCCTCGGAGAGTTTCTTCAAAACCCTCAAGGTGGAGAGGATTTACCAGAACCAGTATGACACTCGTGCCGAGGCCAGACTGGATATCGTGGACTATATCGAGGGGTTCTATAATCGTCAGCGATTCCACTCGTCGATCGGTTATCTGACACCGGTCAGTGCGGAATCCAGCCTCGCGGCTGCGTAACGTGGTGTACGTGGAATCGAGGCAAGGTCATCCCGGGCTTTACCCCTTGCCGGGTACTCCCGGGCTTTACCCCTTGCCGGGTACTCCCGGGCTTTACCCCTTGCCGGGTACCCACGGCTTATATAAGCCGGACAGGGAACGCATTGAGTCCATACCAAGCTTGACGCACTATTCCGGGACCCTCTCCAGAGCAGGCAGCCCATGCGCGTGGAGTCCATCAAAGGCACTTCGTTCGAACAACAGCGGGAGCACTACCTGGTGTTGCGTGGTGCCGAGTCACACGTGGTTCGGGTGTATCACGAAAAAACGGGGCAGGTGGAAGAAGCGGATTTCCTGACCGTGGTAGAACTATTGGCGGACTGATTCGCGATCACTTCAACTTATCCTCTCGACCGAAGGGATAGTGCCAATCGCCTGCAATCAATCCGCCAGTCCCTTGCGTTCCTGCCCTCCCCGGCATTAGCGTTGCACCCCTCACACACCTGTCCGTCCTGGGGGAATCATGAAAGGAACAGTGCACTACGAAGTGCGCGGCAATGTTGCATTGCTGACCATCGACAATCCGCCGGTCAACCCGCTCTCCAGCGGCGTTCGCGCCGGCATGCACGAGGGTGTCAACAAGGCGATCGCTGATCCGGCCGTCAAGGCCATCGTGATGACCGGTGCCGGGCGGGCCTTCATCGCAGGTGCGGACATCTCTGAATTTGGCGGCGAGTCGAAGGGTCCAGGTCTCGCCGAGTGCCTGCGGAACATGGAAAACAGCACCAAGCCCATCGTCGCCGCCATCAATGGCACGGCGTTTGGCGGTGGACTCGAAGTTGCGCTCTGCTGCGACTATCGGGTGGCTTCCCCATCCGCACCGGTGGGCCTGCCGGAAGTCAAACTCGGGCTGTTGCCCGGCGCCGGTGGAACGCAGCGTCTGCCTCGGCTCATCGGCGCTGAAAAAGCCCTCAAGTTCATTCTTTCGGGTGATCCAATTCCGGCGCCGCAGTCCAAGGTACTGGGCATCGTGGATGAGGTGGTTGAAGGCGACATCGTGGCCGGCGCCATCAAATTCGCCGAGGGGCTGATCGCCAGGGGCAGTCCTACCCGCAAGATCCGCAACGAAACCAAAATGATCGAGCCCGACCGGGGCAACGACAAGGTTTTCATGGAAGCGCGTCAACAGGTCGCACGTACCATGCGTGGCCGATTTGCCCCCGAGATGATCATCCAGTGTGTTGAAGCAGCGGTTAACGCGGGCGACTTTGATGCCGGTATCGCTATTGAACAGCAGCGTTTCGGGCAGTGCCTGCGGCATCCACAGCGCGAAGCCTTGATCCACGTCTTCTTCAGCGAACGCGAAGTTGCGAAGATCCCGGATATCGGCAAGGACACCCCTTTGCTCGACATCAAGGCGGCGGGTGTGGTCGGCTGCGGCACGATGGGTGGTGGCATCACCATGTGTTTTGCCAACGCCGGCATTCCGGTCACCGTGCTCGAGATGGAAGCTGAGGCGCTGGAGCGTGGGCTGGGTGTCATCAAAAAAAACTACGACATCCAGGTATCCCGAGGTCGCATGACCGCTGCCGAGGTCGACAAGCGCATGTCGCTCATCACCGGCACGATCAAGTATGAAGATCTTGGCAAGGCCGACCTCATCATCGAAGCGGTCTACGAAAATCTGAATCTCAAGAAAGAGATATTCACGAAGCTCGACGCCGTTGCGAAACCCGGCGCGATGCTGGCCAGCAACACCTCCGGACTCGACGTTGACCAGATTGCGATGGCAACCAAGCGTCCGGAACTGGTGTGTGGCATGCACTTTTTCAGCCCGGCCAACATCATGCGCCTGCTGGAAGTTGTCAGAAGCAAGCACTCCGGCAAATCGACCATCGCCACCGCCATGGCTGTTGGCAAGCGCATCGGCAAAATCGCTGTTCTGTCAGGCAACGCACCGGGCTTCATCGGCAATCGCATTCTCGGCGCCTACACCCGTCAGGCTGCAGAGATCATCCTGCAAGGCGCAACGCCCTACCAGGTAGACAATGTCATCCAGGGCTTTGGCATGCCCATGGGGCCCTTCCGGATGAATGACCTGGTTGGTCTGGATCTCGGTTGGCGCGCCCGCAAGCTCGCGGGCGTAAAACCAGAGGACATTCCTCCAGCACAAAGGGTTGCGGACAAGCTCGCTGAAATGGGGCGCTACGGACAGAAAAACAGCCGCGGCTTTTACATCTACCCGGAAGGCAGTCGTGCTGGCACCGCAGATCCTGAGGTGGTGCAACTGGTGGAACAGGTATCAGCAGACGCTGGTATTACACGGCGCCCGGTAACCGACGAAGAGGTGCTGAAACGATGTTTCTATCCGCTGGTCAATGAAGCCGCCAAAGTGCTGGAAGAAGGCATCGCCCTGCGACCTTGCGATATCGACATCACCTACATCAATGGTTACGGTTTTCCGGATACTGTGGGTGGACCGATGCACTGGGCCGACCAGCAAGGGCTCGCCAATATTCTGGCGGATCTCAAGAAGTTTGACGCCGAGTATGGTGGTACTGCGTTCAAGCCCGCCAAGCTGCTTGAAAAACTGGTCGCCGAAGGTAAAACCTTCGCCAGCCTGCAACAGGGCTGAGGCCTGAGGGTTACGGTCAGGAGGTTAAGATCATGTGGTTACGACTTCGACAGATCGCACTGGTTGCGGAAAAACTCGCGCCCATCGAAGCAGCGCTGATCAATGTGTTTGGCGTCAAGGTCGCGTATCGCGACCCAGGCGTAGGGCACTTCGGCCTGGAAAACGCGCTTTTCCCGATCGGCGACACACTCCTCGAGGTGGTGGCACCCATAAGGGAAAACACTGCCGGTGGCAGGTACCTCGAACGTCGGGGTGGTGATGGTGGTTACATGGTCATCACACAATGTGATGACCATCTGCCTAGACGCGCACGTCTCAAGGCGCTGGGTGTTCGCATCGTCAACCAGTTCGAAAACAAACACTTTCGCAACATGCAGTTGCACCCGAAAGATACCGGCGGCTCGTTTTTCGAGATTGATGAGGCGCTGGGTGAGGGCGCACATGATCTTGATGGCCCGTGGGAGCCATCGGGACCCGAGTGGCAGAAGTACAAGGACACTTCTCGTGTCGCCGGGATAGTTGCCGCAGAGGTTCAGGTAGATGAACCTCGGCAGGTTGCTGCACGGTGGAGCGAGATCACGGAAATCTCGCTCCGTCCAGACCGGGTTTCCCTGCCGCTGGACAATGCTACGGTTCGATTTGTGCCTTGCACCGACGGGCGACCTGAGGGGCTGGGCGGAATCGACATTCAGTGCAACGACAAGCTGGCCATTCTGGCCGCTGCCAGGCAGTGTGGACTGCAGATTGATGACAACATCGTCATGCTCTGCGGGATGAGAATGAAACTGCTCTGATGCATATCGCGTTTACAGAAGCCCAAGTCGCGATAGCGGACAACGTCGGCAAAGTCTGCGCAGCGTTTGATGATACGTACTGGAGCGCGTGCGACCGCGAGGCACGTTTCCCCGAAGAATTTGTCGCCGCCATGGCCAAAGGTGGCTGGCTGGGTATCACGATGCCGGAACCCTACGGGGGCTCGGGTCTGGGTGTGACCGAAGCGGCGATCATGATGCATACCGTCGCCAGGAGTGGCGGTGGACAGGCTGCAGCGTCCAGCGTGCACATCAACCTGTTTGGCCCACACCCCATTGTGGTATTTGGTACAGATGAGCAGAAAGAACGAATGCTCCCGCCCATCATCAGCGGTCAGCACAAGGTCTGTTTTGGCGTGACCGAGCCGAATGCAGGTCTCGACACCACGAGCATCGAGACTTTCGCCGCCAAGGTACCGGGTGGCTATCGTGTCAACGGTCAGAAAATGTGGACGTCCACCGCACAGGAAGCAAAAAAGATCCTGCTGCTGGCGCGAACCAGGAAGAAGCAGGACGTCAACAAGCGAACAGACGGTATCACCCTCTTTTTCACTGACCTTGATCGCACTCACATCAGTGTCGAGCGGATTCCCAAGATGGGACGTGCGGCGGTGGACTCGAATGCAACCTTCATCGACGATCTCTTCATTCCCGATGAGGATCGTATTGGCGAGGAAGGCAGGGGCTTCCACTACCTGCTGCACAGTCTCAACCCGGAACGCATTCTCATTGCCGCCGAAGCCGTTGGCGTCGGCCGGGACGCGATTGATCGCGCCGCGCGTTACGCACGAGAGCGGGTGGTATTTGGCCGGCCGATCGGTCAGAACCAGGGTATCGCCCACCCACTTGCCGAGTGCTGGGCCAATCTCGAAGCCGCTTATTGGCTGGCCATGCGTGCCGCATCGCTCTACGACCAGGGACAGCCCTGCGGTGCCGAAGCCAACGCCGCCAAGTTCCTCGGCGGCAAGGCAGGCTTCAACGCCTGCACGCAGTCCATGCTGACCCACGGCGGGATGGGATATGCCAAGGAATTTCAGGTTGAACGATTATTGCGCGAGTCGATGATTGCCCGCATCGCACCCGTCTCTGAGCAGATGATCCTGAACTTCCTCGCCGAGAATGTGCTGGATCTGCCGAAATCGTATTGAGTTCGCGTCGGAGACCGCTCCGGCAAGTCAGCTGATTCCCGATCTGCAGGTTCGCGACCAAGCAATCTCCCAGCCAGACCGAATCAGGTCACCCGAACCGGCATGGATTGAATTGCCCTGAACAGTGAAGAGCTCGCACGCACCGGCTTACCCACAACCTCGACAGAAGCAAATCGTTTGAGAATTTCTTCCCATAGGACACGCACTTGCATTTCCGCGAGTCGATTGCCGAGACAACGGTGAATGCCAAAGCCGAAACTGAGGTGATGGCGAGGATCCTTGCGATCAATAATGAATTGATCGGGCTCATGGATGACCCGCTCATCACGATTGCCCGACAGGTACCACATGACTACCTTGTCACCTCGTTTGAAATCATGCCCGCGAAAGCTGGTGTCACGCAGTACGGTACGCCGCATGTGTATCAATGGTGTCTGCCAGCGGATGATCTCCGGCACCATTGAATGCACGAGTGCGGGATTTTTTCGAAGTTTCACGTTTTCTTCAGGGAATTGATTGAGCGCCAGCACACCACCGCTGATGGAGTTCCGCGTCGTGTCGTTACCACCAACCAATAACAGGATGACGTTCCCCAACAGCTCCCGTTGATCCATGTCCTTTGTTGATGATGCGTGTGACAGCATGGACAACAGATCAAATCCGGCGGGCGCGACCTTCTTTCGTTCCCACATACTGGCGAAATAGTCCCCACATTCAGCCATGGCTTCCCAGAACTGCGCGGCATCAGTGACGTAGTCAGGGTCATCTGCATTGCTGACGATGTTCGACCAGCGAATCAAGGTGGCACGATCTTCCTGCGGTACATCGAAAAGTGTGGCGAGCATGCGACTGGTTAGCTCGACTGAAACGTTCGGGACCCAGTCGAATTCCACACCGCGGGGCAGCGCGTCGAGAATCTCGCCGGCACGCGAACGAATCATGACTTCCAGTTCGGACAGGCTGCGCTGTGTAAACATCGGTGCTACGGTCATCCGCTGTGCATCATGTTTGGGCACATCCATCTGGATGAACATTGGCAATTCCTGCATCGCGGTGGGTCGACCGTGGATGGTGATGCCGCCCATGGAGTAGTCAGACGAAAATGTGTCGTTTGCCTTGTCAACGGCCATGATGTCGTCGAAGCGGGTAATCGACCAGTAGGCGCCGTACTGGCTGTCCTTCGTGTAGTGAATGGGTGCCTCGTCGCGCAGCCGTTTGAAGTACGCGGGCCAAAGCTCGTGTCGAAAAATCTCCGGATTCGCGACATTCAGCGCTTCGATCGGCACGGAATACGGGTCGAAGTCTGCGTCCACAGCAATACGCTGCCGTATCCTGCCAGACTTGCCGGCAACTGCCTGAGCGCGCTGCCTGAGATGGTCGTAGCTACTATTATTCACGTGTTTCACCTGCGGCACTGCCACCTGGTCTTGTCTGCGGCTCAGGAACATACACCTGATGGCAGGCGACGCAGACACTATAAAGATCGGCACCCGCCTGAAAGAGCGCGTCCTTGTCCTTCGCTTCAGCGGCAGACATCACCTTGTGTCCCATCGCCGAGAGCGATCTGGAAAACTGACGCCAGTCTTCCGTGCCACGGTCTCGCCGGGGCAGTAGCAACAGGTTGCCGGTTTCGACCAGGGTCGCACCAGCAGCCTCCACACGATGCCAACCCTCTTCGTCCCTGGGCGCAAGATCCTCTGTACCATCAATCGTCACAATTTCACCGGCAGAATCCCAGGGCACCTCTGCAGCAGGCTCTATGACATGACTCATGAGCATCTTCATGTCAAAACCGAGATCGTAGAGCTCCGCATGTTTCCCCGTGGGTTCTGGTGGCCGTTGGCAGCCACCAACAATCAGCAGCAAGACGGCCAGTTGAAAGATCTCGCGCACTATCACTCCCGTTCAAACCCCATCTATAGAATACTCTCGTCTTCCGAAAATTGATCCGGAGTGTATTCATGGCCGCACCCCTCGATGGCATCAAGGTAATCGAAATCGACAGCTGGATGGCCTCGCCGAGCGCCGCTGCGTTACTTGCGGATCTGGGCGCCGAGGTCATCAAGATCGAACCACCGGGCGGCGATCCGATGCGCGGCAACAGCCGACCAGCAAAGGTGGAAACTGCGTTCAAGGACTACGATCTGCAATTCGACGTCGATAACCGGGGCAAAAAGTCCATCCTCGTTGCTCTGGATACACCTGAGGGCATCGAGGTCGTGCATCATCTTGTCAAGGGCGCACAGATTTTCATGTGCAATCTGTTGATCCAGCGGCAAACCAAATTTCGTCTGGATCCAAAATCACTGTTCGCAACCAATCCCAGACTGGTTCACGCAACCCTGACCGGGTATGGCACAACAGGGCCGGATGCATGGCGGCCCGGGTACGACGTCACCGCGTTTTTTGGCCGTAGCGGTCTTTATGATGCGATGCGCGAAGGTGATCAGGGCACCGTGCCCATGGCGCGTCCGGCCCAGGGCGATCACACCACTGGTCTTGCCATGCTGGCGTCAATACTCGCAGCACTGAGAATGATGGAGCGAACTGGTGAGGGTCAGGTGGTCGAGACCTCTCTTTACGAAACCGCAGTCTGGACCCAAGCCTCCGACTATGGCATTACCGCCGTCGATCAGGCACCTGTCCGCCGACGCGCACGGCACGATCTGTTATCGATCACGGGCAATCGTTTTCCTTGTGGGGATGGCAAATGGGTGGTCTTCAACATGATGGACGCCGGTGCTTTCGAGCGTCTGTGTCGCACCATCGGCCGCGAAGAGTGGTTGCAGGATGAACGGTTCAAGGACGGCAAAAGTCGATATCAGAACATGCGGCTGCTGGTGGACGGTGTCGATGAGAGTCTGTCGAAAAAAACCAGGGATCAGTGGGGTGTCATTTTTGACAAGGCAGGCCTGATCTGGGGTCCGGTGCTGACGATGGATGAGGTATCGCGTGATCCCCATGCACACGCCATCGGCTTGTTCCCGGAAATCGAACATCCGGAACATGGCAGATACCGCACGGTCAATGCGCCCTTCCGATTCAGTACCGCCGACGTAAGACCCCGTGGTCCCTCACCAGCAGCAGGACAGCACTCGATAACCGTTCTTGCGGACGCAGGAATGACTCAGAAAGAGATCAGTGAACTGCTCGCTTGCGGAGCGGTTCGGACGAAGCAATGAGCAGGCACCGACAAGTTCGCAACAACGATCAGCGATTTACCGCTGATCGTTCACTGGCTTGGAAAGGGGCCTGGTGGGCCGCCGTTCAGCGTCTAAAGAGGCATTCCTGCATCAATAAACGCTGACTGGCGTCGTCAGTCGTCTACCAACGGCCGCCGCCGCCGCCACTACCACCGCCACTGCGATTGCCGCCACCACCACCATAGCCGCCACCACCGCCGCCACTGCGGCCACCACCACCACCACTACTACCACCACCACCGAAGCCGCCACGGCTACCGCCACCACCACCGCCACCGCCAGCGCGATCTTCGCGGGGCTTGGCCTCATTGACCTGCAGCTTGCGGCCTTCGTTGTCACGGCCGTTCAGGCCGGCAATTGCGGCTGTTGCTTCGGATTCGCTCGACATTTCGACGAAGCCAAAGCCCTTGCTACGACCGCTCTCGCGATCTTCGATCACCTGCGCACTGACAACAGTGCCAAACTCGGCGAAGAGTTGATCAAGATCAGCAGACCGAACGCTATACGCCAGGTTGCCGCAATACAGTTTCTTACCCATTCAATTCACTCACATACCGTCCCGAAATAGTGGTTTCGTACCCGCGCCGTACCGGGACATGAGTCACGTCGCGGGTCCGTTTCGACCGAGGGCCACAAGGCACCGGGTCTGAAAGCAGAATCTGTGTTGATGAGAACTGGGGGACAAAAAACGGACATCGTCAACGGGCGTCAGACTACATGGGTCACGCGTGAGGCGGGACAGGATCAAACAGGACGTACGCGAGCGGGTGAACCATCCAGCAGGATTCTCAACAGTTAACGGTCAGCATTGTGGCCCTAGCGATGTGATCTGGCCAGCTTTTTTTGTCTATTTCACGTGAAAGATCTTGACCTGACGCTCGTTTCACGCATCAACGACGTCGCCGGATGGAAATTCGTGAGGCGATCCGGGTTCGCGATCAGGAGATCCCTCCTGCATCGTGAGGTTGCCGATTGGTAGGAGCGTTCTGCGACCGCGAACGGCTTCGCCATCCGCAGCCATGCTCTGAGTGATCAGCGACTCCTCGTCCACCGACGATGCGACGGCCCCAAGCTGCCCCGCTTCTCCCCTGCGTGCTCGGGATAGACAGATGCAGTATATAGATCGCCGTGTGCATCCATCGCCAGTTGATGAATGTAGATCGCGATGTTCTCGACACGATCCACTTCCTTGCCGGTCTCGGCATCAAGAATCGCCAGATTGCTCATCTTGTCGCTGGCATAAACGTGATCACCATAAACCGCAATACTGAGCGGTGCGATGTGGGTCCACTCGTCGATGTAATTACCATCCGGATCCAGTCGCTGGATGCGGCTCCTGCAACCTTGTACCGGCTTGTTGCGATGTTCGGCTATCTGTCCGGGCACCGTCATGTAGGCGTGAAAGTTACCACCACACAAATCGGCAACGAGCAGCCTGCCCTGGGCCTCTTCCGCCAGCGCGTGCGGGGTATTGAACTCGGCAGGTCCTCTGCCCCACGCCCCCACTGATTTGAGGTACTCGCCTGTGGGCGAGAAAAACACCAGGCGCGAGTTCCAGTAGCCGTCAGCAACCACAATGTTGCCGTTGCGCTGCTGGACCACTGCTGTCGGTCCATTGAAGTGACCGGGGCCGTTTCCCCACTTGCCAAACTCACCCAGCGTCAACTGCAACGTGCCATCCGGGTGGAACTTCTTGACACAATGTCCATCCCGATCAGTCGTCCAGAACATGCCGTCCTCTTCGATGTAGATGGTATGCGCACCCAACGCAAATCCGCGTTCGTCAGAATGTCCCCACTTGCCCAGATAGTCACCTTCGCGGGTGAACATCGCGACGGAGCTTTTGCCCATCTTGTCTTTCATCGCCAGTGGATGGGCTGCCCAGTGCTCCAGGTCGCGCGTAAAAAGATAGATGACACCGTCTTTGTCGACGGCCACACCAGAGCCCATTTCGAACTGCATGTCGTCCGGGTAGCGCGGCCAATCCCCCACACGCTGATAACCACTGCGTGGATCCTTCGATTCAGTTGCATTGGTCACCTCATGGGATTCACACATCACCAAGCCTCCCGATTACCAAAACCAGTTGCAGAATTGTTCAACCGCTACGCAGCCACTCTGGCCTGGGCGATACCTTCCCGCTCCAGTTGCCTCGCGACCAGCAATAACAAGCCTTCACTGCCATGGGGTCCAACAAACTGCATGCCAATCGGCAGACCGCTTTCTGACATGGCCACGGGTACGGATATCGCTGGATTGCCGGTATCATTGAACAAGGCCGTAAACGCAATCATGCGATAGAGGATGTCGAGGTAGCGTTCGTTTTCCGCGCCCATCATATCCATCGCGCCGAGTCTGGGCGGAAGCATCGCCATGGTTGGTGTCAGGAGCAGATCATAGTCTGCAAAGAAGCTGCCAACCTTGAATCCCAGTTGCTGAACCAACTGTCGGGCCATCGCGTAGTCGGCCCCGGTGATGCTGCGCGCTGCCTGGTAGTTCTGCCAGGTGACCCGCTCGACATCGTCTTCTCGCAACGCTCGGCCGAGCGATTCCGTCCGCCGATTCAGAGCGGCTGCGACGTGGGAGATGGCCAGCGCACCATGCGCGCCCTTGTGCACAACCGGATCAATCTTCGGCCCGGCTTGCACAACCTCATGCCCCAGTGTTCGACAGCGATCTGCCAGTGCCTCAAGTACGCGCTCGATTTCAGGCAGCACAGGGACACCGGTAAATGAGGTCGACGAGACTGCAATGACAAGCTTTCGCACAGGTCGTTCGATCTCCAGCTGATAGGAACGTGATGCTGGAGGAGCTGCATACGGCGATCCCGTTTCCGCCCCATGTGTCAGATCAAGAAGCAGCGCACTGTCGCGAACGCTGCGGCTGACGACATGCGCGGTCGACAATCCACCCCAGCCTTCCAGTTCGTCCGGCCCCAGCGGAATTCGACCTCGTGTCGGTTTGAGCCCGAACAGTCCACAACAGCTTGCCGGTATGCGAATGCTGCCCCCGCCGTCCGAGGCATGGGCCACAGGCACAATGCCGCCGGCAACGGCAGCGCCGGCACCCCCGCTGGACCCGCCCGTGCTGTACTCAAGCTGGTGTGGATTCCGGGTCGGCCCATGCAACCTCGGCTCGGTGGTCGTGGCCAGTCCAAGCTCCGGCGTATTGGTCTTGCCACAGATCACGAGACCGGCAGCCAGGTAGCGCTGGGTCAGCGTCGAGTCGTGGTCCGCGATGTTGTCCGCAAATACCCGTGACCCGGCACTGGTCACGGTCCCGGAGTAGTGTTGCCCCAGATCCTTGAGCATGAAGGGCACTCCGGCCAAGGGCCCGTTGCCGAGGCCACTCGCGATCTGCGCTTCTGCACGGTGCGACAGGTCGAGCACAACAGCGTTCAAGTCCTTGCGCGCCACCATGCGGGCTTTGGCTGCAGCCAGCACTTCGGCCGCCGTCACCTCACCCGAGCGAACCAGATCAGCAAGACCAATCGCGTCAAAACGAAGATATTCTTCAGGTCGCATCGCCTCGATCCTCCCGTTTCCCCGGATACATGGGCCATGCTGGGAGTTTAACCATGAACCATCCTTGATGGTTGATCGCATTCAACAGCAAAACGCTGAATAATCATTTCCCTTGAACAAACAGGGGGCGGGTTGCCATGGGGCATCTGAACGGCAAGCGGATCGTGATCACCGGATCGACACGCGGACTCGGCCGCGCCTTTGCGGAGCAGATGGCCGCCGCCGGCGCGAGCGTCGTCATCAACGGCACCAACCAGGCGCTGCTGGATGAGGTCACGAAGAGTATCGAGGCTCGCGGTGGCAAAGTCGCAGCAGTTGCCGGCTCCATTGCCGAAGAAGCGACTGCCCAGGCCCTGGTGGCAACCTGCGTGGATCGCTTCGGCGGTATCGACTTGATGGTACATAACGCCGGGATCGTCAGGGACAAAACCCTGCTGAAGATGACCGCTGAAGAATTTGATGACGTGATCGCCGTTCATCTGCGTGGTGCATTTTTTTGCCTGAAGCATGCAGGTCTGGTCATGAAAGACGCAGGCGGTGGCCACATCGTGCTGGTCATTTCCGCATCAGGGCTCGCTGGCGGTTTTGGACAGGGCAATTACGCTGCCGCCAAGGAGGGGATGATGGGCCTGCTTCGAACCGCACTGCTGGAACTGTCGAGATTCAATATCCGCTGCAACGCCTTGTGGCCGATTGCTGAAACCGACATGACCCAGGTGGTCTTTGAACGAGCCGCTGCAGCCGCGAAGTCCGATGGTACTGAACCGCCACGCCCGTCAGATATGGGATTCGGTGCTCCCGAGGAAGTTGCACAAGGATTGATCTGGCTGGCCAGTGACAAGGCTGCGCACATTCAGGGTCAGTGCCTGACCTTCAACGGTCGCAAAACTGCGCTGTGGTCACATCCGAAAGAAGTTGGCGTCACCTTTCGTGATGACCCCTGGAGTGTCGAGGAACTCACCGAACACTATGCCAACGCAGACCAGCAGCCGGTCCATCGCCCAAGAATGGTGCCCTGACCCGATTTCCGGGCTATTTCAGTTCGGCGGCCGTGAACGAATAAAGACTTTCCGTCCGCGCAGTGAAATCATCGGCCGTAATCGTTGGTGCAACACGAAATGTTTCCGGCAAAACCGTGGCATCAAACTCAGGATACAAGAGAAACAGATCGTCCAGCGACCATGCGGTGAGCACTGCGTAACCAACGATCAACCAGGCGAAGCCCTGTGCATAGGCATGTCGGGCAACCGGACTCTGGCGCAGTGCAAAGCGCAGGTTCAGTGTCAACGCAAAAGCGAGGCAGGCACCTTCTATCAGGTAACGGATCATCTGCACGGTGGTGAGAGAGCCGGTGTTGAATGCAATCACTTCCAGCAGGAATTCGCCCACCTGATTCAGTGCGACGGCAATGACGGCCACCAGCCAATGATGGAAAAACCTCGGCTCACCGCGAGAAATGCGGGCGACAACTGCCCAGCATGTCGCCCACGCCAGTGTCATGGTGAGATAGCTGATCAGCTCCTGCACCAGCCTCGAAAACTCCATCGTCTGGTATGACCGCAACCAGGTGTCGAGCGCAATCAGGGCAACAAAGCCTGTCAACGCCATCACCAGTCGCGAGGGCGTGGTCAGGGAAGAGAAGAGTTGTTCTATGCGATCAAACGACAGGACCGACGCCACTGGATGATCAAGCGCGTAGATGCGCAGGTGGGTGCGCCCGAGACTGACAGAATCGCCTGACGCCAACAGGGCTGGCGTCTCGTCGATCGTCTTGCGGCCAATCCACACAGGAATACCCGTACGCGTCGCTCGAATCTGGAGACCCTGTTCCGTAGCTTCGATAACAGCATGATTAGCGTCGACATAGGGGTCAGAGAGGATCACATCATTGTCAAACGCACGCCCGAGCGTTGCGACCGACCCATTGATCCGGTGCCGCTCAATCACGCGGCCTGAGCGACTGGTGACCTCGACTATGAAGCCCATTTGGTCATGCCCATGAATTTCCGGGTAAACAGCTGAGCGTTTTCCCTGCTGACGCCAGAGATCGCAAAGTGGCTCGACAGGGATCGGCGGTCCTTGCCCAGCAGGACACCAAGAAACAGCACATCAAACAGCTTCGGGTACTTTTTGTATTGCCGCACACATTGCACGACGCGCCACACGGCTTGCGGCGCATCGGCGCCAACAAATTCGGTCGAACAATGATAGTTGGTGACATCTTCCTCGCCGGCCGGATTGCGAGTGAACATTCGGCCGTAGCTATCCGTCAGAAGTCGATGAAAGCGCAGGGATTGCAACGCTTCGGAAGTCACCCAGCCATACTGGTAATCAATCGCCCCGGTCTGCAGCGAACCCGAAAGGTAGATCGTATCCTCTGACGTGCATGACGACTCGGTCATGCGATAGGGCAACTCCTTGTCGTCATTGGTGTCGCCCCAGCATTTGAAATAGGCGCTCACCTCGCCCGCCACGTTCATCTCGCCGAGCTTCTGAGTTGGCCAGTCAAGGTTCACGAGCAAGGCATATTTGTATTCCTGGTCAGCGTAGAGCTGCGCTTCAATTTCGGTCTGATAAGCCTCGGCCGTGAGTGGTATGGACCGTGCCATCGCTTGCTGCTTGAGCGCGACCAGGTATTTTGCCGGTACCAGAAAACTGATCTGATTGCCCGAAGTTGCGACATTGACACCAATGATCTCGCCTGCCTCGTTGAGCGCCGGACCGCCGCTCATGCCTGGATTGAGCGAGCCGCTGAACAACAACTTCTGATAGAAGCTCCTTTCGAGCAAGCCGTTGTAGGTTCCAGGGATGATGGTCTGTCCCAGGTCGTAGGGATTGCCCAGCGAGTAGACAGAATCGCCTTTGTTGATTGCGGCCAGAGCGAAGGTCAGCCCCTGGGTCGCCGCAGTGTCACGTCGCAGCAGCGCAAGATCATGGACGACGTCGAAATCAACCAGCTTCGCCTCTCCTCGTCTGCCCGTCGTATCCAGATATTCGATACGATACTTTTCGGGTTTGTGCAGTGCATCTGAAACTACGTGAAAATTGGTCGCAACCAGATCGGTGTCCGCCAGCTGGAACCCCGAACCGATGGCCGACTTGTTGCCGGACTCGGCTTCGATGATAAGGATCTGATAGACACTGGCGGCCGCCTGATCGAATACCGATCGCGCTTCTGAATCTGCTCTCGCCATGGCACACCAGCCAAGAAATGCTCCGGCAAGGAGTGAAGCACGAACGACTTGGATGATGATGGGAAACCGGCCTGCAGAAATTGGCCCGTGATCATAGGTGGCCGCTGATAAGTTGGGAACGTCTTTCTGATAACCGGGGTGACCAGGACCACCGTTGGCGGTTCATCCGAGACCTGAATCGCATCTTTGATACCTCAAGTAACATTTTTTTGCTTTTTCCGTCGACTTGCATAGAATTGCCCTGACCAATCTGGTCTGACCACTTCGGTAGTACCAGTTTCAGAGCCCGGCCACCGAACCTCATCGACAAACACTGATGACCAAACACGAAGAAATCGCAGAAGCCTTGACGGAGGAAATACTCTCCCAACGCTTCCGGCCGGGTGAGCGCTTGCCCTCCGAGCGGGATCTGGCGGTACGCTTTGACGCCAATCGGGGTGCAGTCCGCGAAGCCATGAAAAAAGTCGCGCAGCTTGGTCTGGCCTCGATCCAGCCGGGTGGTGCCAGGGTCGAACCCATCGAACATGCCAGTCTGGACGTCATCGGACTCATGTTGCAGCGCACACCGATGCCCGACCCAGCGCTCGTGATCGACATTCTCGAAGCGATCAATTCTCTGGTGCAGGTGGCAGCCGACAAGGTCATTCGCAATGCGAGTGACGAGGAAATCAACGCCATACGCGCGCTGATCCGGCCGCTTGTTCATGGGCAGCTGGACCATGCCGCCCACACCGTCGCCCGCATGGAGATGTTCCGCGCCATCATGATCACCAGCCGACAGATCATCTGTCAGCTGGTCGCAAAAGCCCTGTTTGAACAGCTCATCTGCAGTGTTGCAGACATCAATCGTCCTGCTGCTTTTGATGCCCATGCTTTTGCGGAATTGGCGCAGGACCTGGACGACGCACTCCTGCATCGCGACCGCGAAGCTGCACGCATCGCCTTCACCGCGCTTGAGGCCCTGAACCGCAGCAGCATCTTTGCAGCATTGAATCCCATCGAACCCACACCACAGGTAGTCGAGGTGTCCTTATGATCATGAAGAAGTTAATCATTCCAGCCCTCGTCATCATTGCTTCCTTTCTGGTTGCCGCTGGCATCATGGCAACGGCCCCTGAGGTGAAACCGACAACACCCGAAGTCATTCCGACCTCGGTGCGAGTCCTGACGGTCAACCCGGTACCCACCCAGTTGAAAGTCAGGGCCCAGGGCACGGTGCTGCCCAATACCGAATCGGACCTCATTTCCGAAGTCCCGGGTCGAATCGTCTGGATGTCACCGACCATGAACTCCGGCGGTTTTTTCAATCAGGGTGATGTGCTCCTGCGTCTGGAAAACAAGGATGCGCGAAATACCAAGGAGCGCGCAGAAGCAGCCGTCAAGCGGACCGACGCCGAGCTTTCACACGCACGTTTCGAACATCAGCGTGCGTCTTCGCTGGCGGAACAACGACTCATCAGCCAGTCGCAACAGGAAAACGCTGTCCGGCTGTTGCGCGTCGCGGAAGCAGCCCGTCAGGAAGCAGAAGCCAATCGTGAACAAAGCAGCCGCGATTTTGATCGTACCGAGATCACGGCACCCTTTACCGGGCTGGTGCGCGTCAAAAACGTCGACGTCGGACAATATCTGTCAAAAGGCACGCCCATCGCGACTCTGTATGCCAGTGACGCGGTCGAGGTCCGCCTGCCGGTCGCCGATCGCCAACTCGCCTATCTGAACCTGCCGCTCGAACACCTCGGTGACCTGCCTATTGAAGCGCAACCCAAGGTGACCCTCAATGCAGAATTTGCTGGCCGCAAGCTCACCTGGGAAGGTCGCATCGTGCGCACCGATTCACAGATTGACATGTCCAGCCGCATGGTTCATCTCATCGCGCGAGTCGCCAACGAACCCGGTGCAGCGCCACTGTCCGTCGGCCTCTTTGTTGACGCCGTGATCGAAGGCTTGATGGTAGATGCAACGGTTTCCCTGCCCCGCAGCGCCCTGCGTGATGGCAATCGTCTGCTCATGGTCGAAGCAGACAACACACTCAAGCTTCGGGAGGTGGAACCGTTCCGACTCTACGAAGACCAGGTGCTTTTGCGTGAAGGTCTGCAGGCCGGCGAGCGGGTGTGCATCTCGCCGATGCTGACCGTGGTTGAAGGCACGCGAGTGCAACCGGTCGAAGACGCCAACGGCTGAGAACGCCAACCAACTTATCTGAAGCCAGCGCCCTCTTTACCCCTGGCGCATAGCGGGAGCACTCATGGAACGTATCATTGCCTGGTTTGTCGGCAATCCGGTGGCGGCCAATCTGATGATGTTCATGATGATCGTCACCGGTCTGCTCGGTGTTGCGAGCATCAACCAGGAGCAGTTTCCGAACATCGACCCACGCGCCATCACCGTCAGCGTGCCGTACCTGGGTGCCGCGCCAGAAGAAGTTGAAGAAGGGGTCTGCGTCCGAATCGAAGAAACACTCAAGAGCACCGACGGCATAGCCAAACTCAATACGTTCGCCAGCGAAGGCCATTGCATGGTGCAGATGGAACTGACTGACGATGTTGATGCAGCAGCAGCGCTCAACGAGATCAAGAGCCAGGTTGATGGCATCAATACCCTGCCGGTAGAGACTGAAAAGCCGGTAGTCTCGAAATTCACGCTGTTCAAGTCCGTCATGCGCATCGCACTGTCTGGCGACACCGATGAAAAAGCGCTGAAGGAACTGGGCAAGACCATGCGCGAGAACATCGCTGCGCTGCCTGGTATTTCGCGGGTCGATCTCGGCTACGTGCGTCCCTATGAACTCTCCATCGAAGTCTCCGAATTTGATCTGCGGCGGTATGGCTTGACACTGGATGGTGTCGCCAGGCTGGTTCGCGCCTCATCGCTGGACATGCCTGGCGGCACGATCAAGAGCGAAGGCGGCGAAATTCTGCTGCGCGCCAAAGGGCAGGCTTACTGGGGCGAGCAGTTCGAGAACATCATCGTGCTGACCCGATCGGATGGCACAAAACTTTATCTGTCTGACATCGCAACCATTCGCGACACGTTTGAGGAAGGTGACCTGCGCGCCCGCTTCAACAACAAACCCGCTGCCATCGTCCAAGTCTGGCAGGTTGGCAAGGAAGACGCCATCGAGATCGCCGCCGTCGTGAAGGACTATCTGGCAAAAGCGCAAACCCGGTTGCCTGAAGGCATTACCGCCACCGTCTGGAGTGATGAGGCCGCAGAACTGCAGCAACGACTGAATTCCCTGTCCGGTGCAGCCTATCTCGGCCTGTTTCTGGTAATCGTAGCGCTCAGCCTCTTCCTGAAATTCAAGGTAGCAATGTGGGTCGCCGCGGGTGTACCGGTGGCACTGCTGGGGACCTTTGCGGTTTTTCCCTTTGCCGATATCACACTCAGTACGATGTCTGTGATGGCCCTGATTCTTGTCCTGGGGATCCTGGTTGATGACGCCATCGTCGTTGGTGAGCGAATCTACGGATTCGAGCAGATGGGCTACAGTCAAACCGATGCTGCGATCAAGGGCGCGGCTTCCGTGGCGGTTCCCGTCATTTTCGGTGTCCTCACCACCATCGCGGCTTTCTTACCCCTGATCATGGTGTCCGGACGCATGGCCCAGTTTTTTGGGGTCATCGGCTGGGTGGTGATGATCAGCCTGGTAATGAGTCTGATCGAATCGATGTGCATCCTGCCAGCCCATCTGGCTCATCGAAAGAACAATCCCCCTTCCACTCGCATATCGATCGCCTGGAACAAGTTTCAGCGTTCTCTGGCCGATGGACTCGAGCGATTCGCGGAAGTCCGGTACCGACCGCTACTACAAAAGTGTGTGGACTATCGCTACGTCACCGGCGCTGCGAGTCTTGGACTGCTCATCGTCGCGATCTCGCTCATCACCAGCGGCAGGGCTGTCTTCGCTTTTTTCCCGGCAATCTCTGGAGACCAGGTATTCGCCACACTCGAAATGCCGGAAGGTGTTTCGATTGAAATGACATCACAGGCTGCGCAACGCATTGAAGCGGCTGCCGACACATTGGCAACAGAACTGGAAGCAGAACTCGGCGTCGAGAATGTAGTGCTCTACAAGTTCACCACCATCGGCAAACTCGCCGATCGGGATGGACCACCACGCAGTTTCAGTACGGGCAAGAGCCACCTTGCCGAGGTCGTCATCGAACTGAGGCCACCCGCCGAACGCAACAACATGAGTTCGAAAGAAGTCGCCAAGCGCTGGCGGGAAAAAGTTGGCAGTATTCCGGATGCCGTCAAACTCACCTTCAGCGCCGACTCCTTCTCGGCCGGTGAAGCACTCAATTACCAACTGCGGGGTACCGATGTGGGCGTACTGCGCCAGGCGGCGTTAGAGATGCGAGGCGAACTTGCCCGTTACAACGGAGTACAGGACATTACCGATTCGTTCCGTTCCGGCAAACAGGAAATCAAACTCAGGCTGCTGCCGGAAGCGCGCAATCTCGGACTCACACTTGCCGATCTCGCATCCCAGGTGCGCAATGCATTTTACGGCGCAGAAGTGCAGCGGATTCAGCGCGGCGAAGATGAAGTCAAGGTGATGGTGCGTTATCCGGAGGTCGAACGATCATCCATCGGCAACCTGGAAGACATGTACATCCGCACGCCGGCCGGTATCGAAGTACCCTTCAACAGCGTTGCTCGTTTCGAACTCGGTCGCGGTTATTCCACCATCAATCGCACCGACGGTCGTCGTGTCATTCGGGTCACCGGGGACGTGGATCGCACCGTGATCAGTCCGGAAGAGGTGAATGCCAGCATTCAGACGGACGTGTTGCCAAAAATCCGTGCCAAGTACCCGGATATCACCATCGGCCTGGGTGGCGAGCAGGAAGAACGTGTGAAAGCCTATAGAGGACTGTTTGCCGGTGCGCTGCTGTCGCTGATCCTGATCTTTGCGCTGCTGGCAGTCCCGTTGCGATCGTACCTCCAGCCACTGGTCATCATGAGCGTAATTCCGTTCGGCGCCATCGGCGCGATCGTGGGCCATATGATCATGGGCTTCCAACTGTCGTTTTTCTCCGCCTTGGGTATCGTCGCCTTGTCTGGGGTGGTGGTCAACGCGAGCCTGGTGCTGGTGGACTATGTCAATCGGGAGCGCAGACAAGGTGTGGACCTGATGCAGGCCGTCATGGCCGCAGGTGTGGTGCGTTTTCGCCCGATCCTGCTGACCTCGGTCACCACGTTTGTCGGGCTGACGCCGACGATGTATTCACAGACGCCGGCAACGATGTTCTTCATTCCGATGGCCATCTCGCTGGCTTATGGCGTTCTCTTCGCAACCGTGATTACCCTGTTGCTGGTACCTTCCCTGTACATGATTGTCGATGATCTGTTCGGTTGGGATCGTATCGCGCAAGGGCAGAAGGACGACGAAGTCATCCTCGATGGTCTGCAAACCGAAGAGAAAGCGCTATCGCCGCAGGTGGATCCGGCTTAGCACGGGCCAGCCGAGAAACGCGACAGTCGCAATCGACATCACGAGCGTGGCTGGCCGTTCCCAGAGAAATTGCCAGCCGCCATCGTAGAGAATCAGTGATCGCTGCAGATTGTCTTCGAGAAAACCACCAAGGATGAATCCGAGCAGCAGCGGCGCCAACGGGAAATCGAGAATCCGCAGACCCACGGCGATCAGTGCAATGATCACCATCACCGAGACGTCAGTCGGATCAAACGACACCAGATAGACACCCAGCAGACAGAACAGCAGCACGATCGGCATCAGTATCGGCTGGGGAACCCGCAGCAGTCGTGCCAGCCAGGGAATCATTGGCAGGTTGATGACAAGCAGCATCAGGTTGCCCAGGAACATCGAAACGATCACTGACCAGAATACTTCCGGGTGATCCACATAAAGGCGCGGGCCGGGTTGCAGACCATGCGCAATCAACGCACCGAGCATGATGGCCGTGGTGCCCGATCCGGGAATACCCAGTGTCAACAAGGGAACAAACGAGCCGGTGGATGCTGCGTTGTTCGCACATTCAGGCGCTGCAACACCTCGTGGATTGCCCTCTCCAAACGCAGGCACGGCGCTGCGTCCGGCCAGCTTCTTTTCGAGCGAATACGATAGAAACGACGCAACCGTAGCGCCCGCGCCAGGCAATACGCCGATGAAAAAACCAATCATTGAATGACGGGCCAGCGGCGCTGCAATATCGCGCACGTCCTGCCCGGACAGATGCAGGTCCCTGGTCGAAGTGCTGCGGATCTGGTCTCCGTGATTCATTCGATCCTGCAGGATGACAAGCACCACTTCGGCCAGTGCATAGGTCGCCATGGCGATCAGCAGGAAACTGAGTCCATCCACCAGTTCAAGAAAACCAAACGTCAGCCTCGGCAACCCTGATATGCCATCCGTACCCACCGTCGCCAGCATCATGCCAACAACGGCCATCGCATAACCACGCAGCACCTGCCCTTCCCCTGAAAGGGAGGTTACCGCCGCCAGACCCATGACCATCATCGCAAAGTAGTCCGGTGACTGGAACGTAAGAGCCAGTTCCGCCAGTAGTGGTGACGCAACAAGGAGACCAACGGCCCCGACGATACCACCCACAAAACTTGCCCAGGCAGCAATGGCGAGCGCCTTGCCCGCCTTGCCCTGCTGTGCCATCGGAAAGCCGTCAAACGTGGTGACGACTGAACTTGAACAGCCGGGAGTGTTGATCAGTATCGAGGATGTCGAACCCCCAAAGGCAGCGCCGTAGTAGACACCCGCCATGAGGATCAATGCGGCGGCGGGATCGAGTGAATAAGTCATCGGAATCATCAGCGCGACGGCCGTTGCCGGGCCCAGTCCCGGCAACATGCCAATGAACGTGCCCGTGCAGCAGCCCAGCATCACCATGAGCATGTTGAACGGCGTGAAAGCCGTTTCGATACCGATCAGGAGGCCGTCAAACATCTGCTGTCCACCAGTCGCCAGGGTGGAGGTACAGACCAAGCAACCCGGCCAGCAGGACCCACAACGCCGCGCTGACCAGCAACGGAACCAGCACCAGTGTCCATGGCCGCCTGACCCCCAGAACGAGCAGACTCGCAAGCAGCGCCAACGCTGAAGCAGGCAGGACACCCAGTGGTTCGATCAACAGCCCGAACACGATACCCACTGCCAGCAGGCTGAAGGCCTGCCACCATCGTCGGGGGTCAGCAGACAAGGTCGACGCCAGTGACACACCGGGTCGCCCCGGAAACAGCAGAATCAAACCGATGGTTGAAAGCGCTCCGGCAAGTACCAACGGCATCGTCTGCGCGGTCATGGCCTCACGCTCATCTGCTGCAAAAACCGGTATCTGCATCGCCTGCCAGCCATACAAAGCGGCAATGGCGAGGAGCACCAGTCCGGGCAGACGTGCAATCACTGCAGAAATCCCAGAGCGCGCATGAGATCGGCGATCTGGGTCTCCTGGCCATCAAGGTAGTCACTGAAGTCCTTGCCCGTGTGGAACACCTGCACCCAGCCGTGACGGCGCAGTTCGTCCTGCCACACTTTTGTTTCGGTCAGTGTGCTCAAGAGCTTCGTATACGTTGCAAGGTCCGTGGCAGAGAGTCCGGGAACTGCAAAAAAACCGCGCCAGTTGAGAAACTCGAGCGGATAACCCAGTTCTGCAAACGTCGGCACTTCCGGTAATTCCTTCAATCGATGTGGTGCAGCGACTGCCAGCGCACGCAGGTGGCCCGACTGAATGTGGGAAATGGCATCGCCGATGGTTGCAGCCATCGCCACTGTCTCTCCACCCAGGAGCGCAAGCGTGGCCTGACCACCAGCACCGTACGGTACATAGCGAGCGCGCTGTGGCGAGATTCCAAATGCCTGAAACGTACTGGCGAGGACCAGGTGATCAAGATCGCCGCGATTCGAGCCGCCGGCGAACTTGATGCTTTCCGGACTGCTGCGCAGCGCAACGACCAGATCATCGAGTAAGCGATACGGTGCATCGCTCCGTACCACGAGCGCACCATAGTCCCCGATCATCGAAGCCACCGGGGTCAACTCCCGCCAGTTCTGTTGAAACTCCGGTCGCAGCGTCCGTACCAGGATCGGCGTTTAACTCACCATCAATACGGATTCGCTTCGGGCTCGGCGATCCAGCATGTAGGCAAAACCTTTGGCGCCACCCGCACCGCTGCGATTTTCAAAGGACGCATGTTCGATCAGGCCCGCAGACATCAAGGCCATACCGGTAGCTCGTGCGGTGGTATCCCAGCCACCGCCGGCCCCACCAGGGACAAGAAAGTGCAGCGACGCAAGCGCGGAACCCGCCCATGCCTGGACACCCGCTGACAAAGCTGCCAACACGAGAATGGTGTACAGGGCGCGGAGACGCCTGGGAGGCTGCGCGACAGCAGGCGGGGGTGCGAGGCGATGGTCAATTCGAGACCGAATTTTTGTTCGTTTGAGGCGCGTAGTGGGTACTACGCAACGAAAACGAACGGAAAAGCGGGCCGGGGTCGCGCGGTCGCAGCCTGTCGAGCTTCTGCCGCGCAGACACCTAGCCACCGGTATAGCGGAACCAGCGCCGCATGATGTCCGCTACCCGCGGAGTGAGGCGTGTACGCCCATACGCGCCTGCCAGTCGCTTGAGATACTCACTGCGTGTTGGATAGGCAAAGATCGTGCGATCAGCCGCCGACAATCCCCGCCCCTGACTCATCAGCATCACCACGGTGGCAATCTGCTCACCGGCATCGGGGCCGACAATACTCGCGCCGAGAATGTGATCACTTCCCTTGGTCGTAAACACTTCGGCGTAACCCCCTGGAAAGGGCTCGGCCCGGCCGCGGTCAAGCTCATCGAAAGATATGGAATACGTGTCGAATGCCTGGCCATTGGCCAGCATGACCTCTGCGGTCAGGCCAACGGAAGCCACCTCAGGCTGCGTATAGGTGCAGTGCGGAACAATCAGACGATCGCCCCGAGCCGTTGGCGCAAACAATGCGTTCTGAATCAACACCCGCGCCTGCGCATCGGCGTGATGTGTAAATTGCACCCGTGACGAACAATCCCCAGCCGCGTAGATCCGCTTGTTGGAGGTCCGCAGGCGCTTGTCCACCTGGATGAAGCCCTGCGGGTCGGCCCGCACGGCGGCGCGATCCAGTGCAAGGCCTGTGGTGTTCGGTCGTCTGCCCAGTGCAACCAGAACTTCATCAACCGCAAACGGCTGATCTCCGACATGAATCACCAGCCCGGATTCCTGACTGACCTTGCTGACAGCCGCGCCGACGTGCAGTTCAATACCAAGGCCCGTCATTGCACCCGCAAGTGTTGCACTGGCCCGCTCGCTTTCCAGTGGCAGGACGCGTGGTGCCATCTCGAACAGATGCACACGGCTGCCCAGACGGGCAAACACCTGCGCCATCTCACAGCCAATCGCCCCGGCACCGAGAATGGCGAGCGTCGGTGGCAACATCTGGAGGTCAAAAATAGACTCGTTGGTCAGCGGCTGCGCTTCCCGCAATCCTGGAATCGGCGGGATTGCCGGGCTGGCACCGGTGCAGATTGCGATCCTGCGTGCGTGCAACAAGGTTTCGCCAACACGGACCGTTCGACCATCTTCAAAGGTGGCTTCGCCGAGAAATACATCGACACCCGCCGCAGAATAACGCTCCACTGAATCGTGTGGTGCAATACCTGCCCTGACTTCCCGCATCCAGGCAAACGCCGAGGCAAAGTCGGCCTTTGGGTGATGCCGGGTGAATTCGAGCAGCGCCTTGGATGGCACGCATCCCACATTCAGGCAATCCCCGCCCATCAAATGCCGTTCAACCAACGCAACCCGGGCGCCAAGACCTGCCGCTCCCATGGCCGCGATCAGTCCCGCCGGACCCGCTCCGACTACCACCAGATGGTACTTGTCTTTCGGAACCGGGTTCCTCCAGGCCGACGGTGCCAGCGCCTCGCGCCAGGCGAGATCAAAAGATTTTCCCGGGTAGTCACTCATATGGCCACTCATATGGCCACTCATATGGCCACTCATATGGCCACTCATGATGCACCGAGCTCTTCGTTCAGGGCCCGATTTGCAAACCGCGTGATCAATATGGTGAGCAGCAATGTTGCAGCGAGTCCGGCAAAAAACATGACCTGTGTGAGAGGATTTGTTTCCAGCTCACCTGCAAACAGTGCCGCAAGGCTCTGCCCTACCGAGCCGAGATACACATACAGGGCGGTAGCCGGCAACATGCCCAACCAGGACGCGCCAACGTAATGCAGGAATTTTACGCGTGTCACCCCGAGACCGTAGTTCAGCAGATTGAACGGAAAAATCGGTGACAGGCGGGTCATCAGGACAATGAGGGCGCCGCGCTCACCAATGGCACGGTCCAGTGCCGCAAACCTTGGCATCGACGACAGTCGACCCTCAACCCACTCCCGCACAAAATAGCGGCCGATCAGAAATGCGGCACTGGCGCCTAGTGTGCTGGAAATTGACACGATGATGATCCCGACAGGCAACCCAAAAACAAAGCCTGCACCCAGCGTCAACAGGGACCCGGGCACCAGCAGAACGCACGCGGCGATGTAGACGACGATGAACACCAACCAGGAGATGCCCGGATTGGCCTGTACCCAGCCCAGAAAGCTGACCAGCCATTCTCCTACCGGAAACAGCAAAACAAGGCTGAGCAAACCCACCAGCACAACAACAAACGGAATGAGACGCTTCAAATAACCAGCTCCAGACTGCCCGTTCAGGATCACCGCGCCTTGCCGTGACCTTTCAGGATGGGCAGAGTACCAAGAACGCGAGACAACTTTACTCTGGCGAGGAGCAACGATCATCATGCGTAAAGAAATCGACATCCTGGTGTTTGGTGCCACCGGCTTCACCGGCAATCTCGTGACACGCTACCTGAACAGCAGGTACAGCGATGGCAATACCACCTGGGCCATTGCCGGTCGAAACGCCGAGAAGCTGCAATCGCTGGCGAATGCCAGGAAACTGTCGAAGCAGGTTCCAATCATCATCGCGGACAGCAACTATCCCGAAAGTCTGGCCGAAGCGATCGGCAAGGCACGGGTCGTGCTGACCACGGTCGGTCCGTACGCCAAGTATGGCAGCGAAGTGGTCCGCATCTGCGCAGAAATGGGGGTGCACTATTGCGACCTGACTGGCGAGGTGCACTGGATGCGCCGGATGATCGACGCGTACCAGCAGACTGCCGAACGCTCCGGTGCACGCATCGTCCATACCTGTGGATTCGACTGTATTCCCGCCGACGTCGGAACGTTTTTCATGCAAAAAGCCATGCAAGCGCAGCACGGCGTGGCGGCCAGGCATGTCAAGTTCAGGGCCCGGGATTTCAAAGGCGGTTTCAGCGGTGGCACTCTCGACAGCATGTGGACCATGGCCGAGCAGGCGGCAAACGACCCGTTGATAGACAAACTGATTGCAGACCCCTACGCCCTGAACCCGGCCGGTAGTGCACGCGGGCTGGATGGCCCCGACACCATGACCCCGATCTTTGATCCCGACTTTGACAGCTGGGTCGCGCCATTTGTGATGGCCGCCATCGATACTCGCGTCGTGCGGCGTACCAACGCGTTACTTGGCTACCCCTATGGCAGGGACTTCCGCTACGACGAAGGCACCTTGATGCCAACCGGCCCGCTCGGCTTTCTGGGCGCCGTAGCCACTGCCTTCGGCATGAACTCCATGAATGCCGTCAGTCGTCTGCAGCTCACCCGGGAGTGGCTGCAGAAAATACTTCCCAAGCCTGGTGAAGGTCCAAGTGACGAAACCATTGAAAAGGGACACTTCAGCATCGATTTTCTGGCCCGTCACCCAACCGGTGCGGCACACAATCTCCGTGGACGCGTGACCGGTGACAAGGACCCGGGTTATGGCTCGACTTCGAAAATGCTGGCGGAATGTGCAGTTGCACTCGCCCGAGACGAAAGTCCGGTCGGTGGGGGTTTCTGGACCCCGGCTTCAGCGCTCGGCGACACGCTGCTGGAACGGTTGCCCGCAAACGCCGGCGTTCGTTTCGAGCTCCTGCCTTAGGAGCCTGTCGGACTTGAGACTGATGTACTGCGCCGGTGGGAAGAGCGGTCCATTTTTCCCCGATATCGGCGGCCGCAGAAGATTCATGAATAGTCCGGGCTAGAAGAACCCTGATCAGGCAGAGTCCCCCTGCGTGGTGCATTCATGTGCCACAAGGGAAACGCGGATGATTCAGCCCTTCCGCAGGAGTCTGGGCGACAGAATACCTCACGCACTGGAAGCGTTCCTGCACAGACAACCGCCTCAATCGAACTGTTTCTTGCCGCTTGCCATAAACAGGAAACAAATAAGTCCAAACAGCGTAACCGCTGCTGCGAGTTGAAACACAAGCACCCATGAGCCCGTAGCCGCGAGGATCATGCCGCTGACATAAACACCGATAATGCCGGGAATCGTGCCGGCAGTGTTGGTGATCCCCATCAGCGTTCCCGCATGTCGAGGCGCAATATCCATGTGGTTGACAGCAAAACCTCCGGTGACAAAGGCGCCGAGCGCATTGCCGATGGTCATGATCGTGATGGCCAGCCAGACCGTGTCCACATAACCAACTACCAGCAACGACAGCGAGATTCCACCAAAACCAATGCTCTGCATCAGTTTGCGGACAAAGGTCTTGTTACGACCCTGCCTGATCATTCGATCCGCAATACCACCGGCAATATTGAGCGACACAAAGGACGCCAGATGCGGAATCATGGTCAGCCAGCCGACAGCGGCATAGTCGACACCCAACCCCTTGTTGATGAACGTCGGCATCCACGACAACAGTACGTACAGCGACCAGTTGTTGCAAAAGTGCGCGATGACAATGGCCCACACGGACTTGTTGGACAGCAGCAGCTTCCAGGGAGCCGGTCCAGATGCAGTACCTGACGCGGTGCCGGCAGCGATGGTCCTGATTTCATCTGCGGAAATTCCCGGTTGCATCGCTGGTGTCGCCGCGACCGTTTGTTGCCAGATCAGCCACCAGAGCACACCAACAGCAGCAAACAGATAGAAGACCCACTCCCAACCGAGCGATGCGGCGATGATCGGCGTGACAATCAGCGCAAAGACGGTGCCAGCGGGTATGCCGCTGTTCGCCAGAGCCACGGCGCGCGATCGCTCGGCGTCCGGGACCCAGCGGCCATACAGACTGTAGATCGACGGAAAGGTCACCGCCTCGCCCATTCCCATACCGATCCGTGCCAGTATCAGGATCGTCAGCCCGGCCGTGGCTGCGAATGGTGTCACAAAGGTGAAGAGGGACCAAAGCAGCACCCCGAGACCGAGCACAATCTTGCCACCAAACCGGTCTGCCAGCCGTCCGCCAGCAATCTGCATGACAAGATAGCCCACGAAAAACGATGACATGACCAGGCTCTGGGTTTCGAGGTCCCAGTTGAGACTCTCGGCCATGGGGATGATCGCGACAGAGATGCTGACGCGATCGATGTAAC
>Ga0105050_10002203_pt1 | contig 28220 bp, 30 predicted proteins | sample FRY01_FD_78088 | JGI IMG/M metagenome (GOLD analysis project Ga0105050, IMG submission 78088) | Freshwater microbial communities from Lake Fryxell liftoff mats and glacier meltwater in Antarctica - FRY-01 | ecosystem: Environmental > Aquatic > Freshwater > Ice > Glacier meltwater ...
AAAGTGTTAGGTGGAATCGGAGCCGAATGGGCAACCGTAAGGCCCGACGGCTCAATGAAAGCTGACGTTAGATTGGTACTAGAAACCAATGACGGTGCCGCCATATTAATGACCTACAACGGTATTGCTACCGTTGTAGGAGAAAGCTTAACGGTCAGAATAGCGCCGTTATTTGAGACAGGCGATCCGCAGTACGCGTGGTTGAATAAAGTGCAGGCAGTAGGTCTCGGCGCACCCACTGATATCGGCATTAACTATGATGTTTACCAAATACTTTAATGAAAGGGTCTCATCGATAGAAAACTAAATTTTTAGAAAAAAACTACGTACCGATAAACGATACGCGGTTTTTTTTATTTAGGACGATCTACTCTCTACATATTTTTAATCCACGGACAAAAAGCAGCCCTTCACCTTACGACGCTGTTTAGCGGTACAAAAGACCTAAGCCAAGGACCTCCCATGCAGCCAGTTCAGGCATATCTAAAGATACGTTAGCGTGGAAAAGGGGGCAGACCACGGCTTCATCAGCCCACGATTGGCCTTTCCCCAAAAAAATTCGTCATTTAATCGTGGTCTGTCCCGATTTTTCACGCGTCCGTCGGACGCTGGCTGCTACCTGACAACGGCGCGGAAATCGGGACAAACGAGGGAAGGTTAGACGAGCGAGTCAATTTGCGTTGTGGTTCCCGGCTCCATTTGTGAATAAGATTGGCATTCAGGTTGTGGCGCTGAGCTACTGCAGCGATGGAGACACCCGGCTGTTGTGCCTCCTCAACAACCAGTGTCTTGAATTGGGAAGAGTGAGACCGACGCTTCGCCGGTATCCTTGTCTCGCTTGATCCATCCATAATAGGTGTCCACCTGTTTTTAAGTGGACACTATGGTTACGATCTATTGGGCGGGCGACAAGATGAGTTCGCCGCACGCTTACGTCTCAGCTTGTCGGTAACGATCTTCCTGGGCTAGCCCCCGTGAAATCGCAACAGCCACTTTACTTGGCGGTGCCCAGTGAGGTCTGACGTGGTCCAGCATTTCTTTGCAACCCAGTTAAGCGGCTTTCTTCAGTTCCGCCATCTCCGCTTCATACTGATTGGGGCTGACGTACCCCAGGTATGAATGCAGCCGATAGCTGTTGTAGAACATGGTTATATAATTCAGCACATCCTGCTGTGCTCCGAGTCTGGTCTGATAATTACGCCAGTGGACTCGCTCCTGCTTCAGGCTCCCGAAGAAGCTCTCCGCTACGGCGTTGTCCCAGCAGTCCCCTTTGCGGCTCATACTGCCAACGAAGCGGTGAGCTTTAAGTAGCTGCCTGTGCGCCTTGCTAGCATATTGTGAACCCCGATCCGAGTGAACGATCAAGCCAGCTTTGGGTTGTCTTTGCCAGATGGCCATCATCAGCGCGTCGGTCACCAGCTGGGTATTCATCCGCGACCCCATGCTCCAACCCACCACCTTTCTCGCGTACAGATCAATGACAACCGCCAGATACAGCCAGCCTTCCTGTGTCCAGAGGTAGGTAATATCCCCTACATAAAACCGGTCCGGTTGTTCAACATCAAATTGCCGGTCCAGCACATTGTCGAATACCGGTTGCTTGTGGTTACTATTGGTCGTGACCTTGTATTTTTTCCGGTGTTTAACCTGCAGCTTCGCTTCTCTCATCAACTTTCTGGCCTTATTTCGACTGACAGGATAACTCAGCGCATTCAGTGCCTTTTTCATACGCCGAGTACCGTAACTGTCGTCGCTTGCCCGGGCGATTTCGCGCACTGCTTCGAGTAGCTCCCGATGATACGGGTCATCAACTCTACCCCTATTTCGTCGGCAGAAATCATAATAACCGCTGCGAGTAACACCCAATAGTCGACACATCAGGTCAACAGGCCAGGTCTTCTTATGCTGGGCAACAAACACGTATTTCACCGTATTTCTTTGGCAAAGAAGACCGTCGCTTTTTTTAAGATTTCTTTCTCCATTTCCAGACGCTTCACCTGCGCCTTTAGCGTCCTGATCTCTTCCTGGTCCGGCGTCAGCTTACCATTGCCCCGGAAGGCATGACCGTCATCTGATTGCTGTTCCTTTAGCCACCGGCCCAGCATATTGGCATTGATGCCGAGGCTGCTCGCAGCCTGTGTTCTGGTGTAGCCTTGGTTTAGCACCAGACCGATCGCGTCCAGTTTAAATTCTTTCGAATACTTCTTTCTTGTGGTCATTTTTCCAATCTCCAGTTGTGGGTATTATCCCTTAACTGGGTTGTCCGGATCTATTGGACCACGTCACTGCGGTGTGGTAGTTGGTAAAGCGCACACCCTGCTCCGCCAATGCGCTCAGGCTTGGCGTATTGACCTCGCCGCCGTATGGCGCAATGTCGGTATAGCCCAGATCATCCGCGAGGATGAACACGATGTTGGGCCGTTGGCTACTGGCGGAGTGCTGCTGCGTTGTGTCCAGAACGACATCACTTACCGATTCGACTCCTAAGGATTCGATCCCAAACGCGCCAGTACTCACACAACCTGAACACACGGCAGAGACACAAAATATCTGCCGTAAAAAACGCCAAGTCACCCGTTCAGCGCTCTTGCGGCAGGCGGCGAGACGCAAGCAGCAGGACAAGTGCCACCACCACCTCTACCGTGATCTGACTGACAGCAAGGGTAGCATCGTGCAGCAGCCAGGCAAGAATTCGACCTAGGGCTGTGATCGCCAACAACATCATGGGGGGGTAATACCAACTGCGACGTTCACTGATAAGCGCAATCAGCATGCAGCTGCCAAGCGTCAGGAAGAAGCCCGTCATGTTACCGATCTGGGAACTGAGGCCGATACTGTCACTCAGCGTCAAGCCAAAATTAGGCGCTATTTCGGCTGGCGCCACCAGCCAGCGCATACCGGTGACTAGAAAGAGGATCGCCGGCAATAACACCAGTAGTTTAACCACCGTGTTCATCGTTACTGCCCCTGTTCTGCAACGACCTGCATCATTTTGTGCGCCGTTTCCAATCCGGAATTCTGGTTCTGTCCGGTCACAAAGCGCTTCTCATCATCCACCACAACGTGAGTGGCAAACATATCCCGAAACGCAGTCTGACTTTCGTATAGGGCTCCGGCCTTACGCAATTCGGTTTCCGGGTGCTGCGGGGTGATTTCAATCTTGAGTTCCTTGATCTGCTTGTCACTGACCCCGGTCATGCGACGCCCGGCAATCAGCAAATGACCGTCGAGATCTTTAGCATTGATCAAACCCAGTACCCCGTGGCAGACGCCACCGATCACCGGTTTACTGTCAGCGTAGTAAGCGTCACTAATCTTTTGTGGCAGCACTGGGGAGTAACCAAAGTCATAGGCTGCGCCCCAACCACCGGCCAGGAAAATAATGTCGTACTGACTGAAATCGATAGCGTCGATCTTGATCGACTTCTCGACCTTCGCCTGGAAAATAGAATCCTGAAGAAAGCGCTCAGTCTCCGGTGTGGCTGACATACGGGACAGCGAGTCCGGAGCAATCGGAATTTGCCCGCCTTTGATACTGGCCACATCGACCTGCATACCCCCATCAAGGAAAACGTAATAGGGGTGCGTTAACTCTGAGGCAACAACGCCAGTGGCTGGGCCCTCTGTTTCGCCCGGAGCGGCAAGCACGTCGTGACTGGTGGTAATCACAAGAGCGCGTTTAGCCGGCAGCGCAACCTTCGGGCCGTGATACTCCGGATGCAGTCCCGCCTTGTGCAGAATGGTCGGTAATGCCAGTACAAATATTCCAGCCAGCACCACTACGCCGATAAGGCCGGCAATCAGTTTTTTCATTAATAGGTACTCCATGTGTAGCTTATTCAACACTGTTGGCAGGCTTGCTGCACCCAACACAGTCACAGTCACAGTCACAGTCACAGTCACAGTCACAGTCACAGTCACAGTCACAGTCACAGGGTAATGATTTTTTCATTGGTGGCTCAAACGTCCCTTCCCACACCCGCTGTACAGTACTCTGCCCTAATGGATCCAGGAGAAGCATATTCGGCCAAACACTACACACCTGGTTGCACGATCTACTGTTGACGATACCGGCTCGGCGTTGCGCCGTTCCAGCGCACAAAGGCCCGCCGAAAGTTCACCGTGTCGCTATAGTTCAGCAGATGCGCTATCTCGGCGACAGTCAGCTCCGTGTCGGTAAGATACTCCCGGGCAAGCAAATCCCTGATCTGCTCGAGGGTTGCTCTGAAGCTGGTAGATTCAGCTTCGAGGCGGCGCCTCAGGGTACGCTCACTAACATAAAGGCGCTCTGCGACCTGCGAGATGTCGAGAAACTCACCGGCAGACTGGATCAGCAGACGACGGACATCGGTCGTGGTTTTCTGGGCACTATTTAGCCCGCGCAGCATCTCCTCGCATTGCTGATGAAAGAGCACATGCTCAGATGGATTTGCCGTTTTGACGGGTGTATCGAGAACCTGCGCCGGCAGAAACAATTGACTGTGTTCACAGTCGAAGGTCACCGACACGGGAAAAGCAGCTTTATAGCAAGCTGAGTGCGAAGGCCTGGAATAACTCAAATGTATCTCGGCACCCTCTACCTGGTTTCTATACAGAGAACTTCCCACTGTAGAAAGTTGCGCGAAGCTCAGTTCGGTTACTAGCTGTCGCTGTGCGGCAGTGCCCAGCCTTATGTCTGCGCGCAAAAATAAGCCACCCTCATGCTCATACGATGTCCATCTAGGCTCGAACAATACCTGCCCATAGCGAAGTAAAAGCTGAACGGCCTCTCGCAGATTGGCGCAGCTCATTAAAGCAAAACCAAAGCTGCCGTAACTGGCAATGCCTACTTGTTGCCCCAGACGTATTGCTAGACAGGGATCACCCGTAAGCTGCACTGCCGTTTCCAGTAGCGCCAACGATTCAGCACCCGCAAGCGCAGCCTCCCCGGAACCAGACGTCGTTGCACCCCTTAAGCGGGATTTGGAAAACAGCTGCTCGGAACTAACCCCTGCCTTCTCTAGCTCCGATATCAGCTGCTTGAAGAGGTCGGCTTGAACTCGATTTACTTTCATCTCACGCTCTTCTCATAACGAAAAAACTAACATGGCCGAATATGCTTCCATGCCTGTTTTAGCGGCCACTATAATAGATCACGGTTGAAATTGGGAAGAGACACTGTTCATGGGTGGTCCAGTAAAAAGGAACTCGAATGAAATCGAGCGTTAAGGCGGTTGCCAGCCTGGCACTGATCACCGCTATTGGCTTCGTATTGTTCAAAACCTTCATTGAAGAAGAGCGCCCCCATAACCCCAAGGTTTTTGGCCCGCCGGAGAAAACCCATTGGAAGCCGGTTGGCGCTCGCTCTGCGGGACAGCATAGCTACGATGTCATACCCGAGCCGGATGCCTTTCATGCTATACATGTTGGCGCGCTTAATTCAGATAATGTCTGGGTCGCCGCCGCCCCTATGTTTGAACTCGACTGGGTTGCAGAGCCTTCTTACTTCGTCGGTAACGGACCCGTCTTTGATAATGCAGGCAATCTATACTTTAGCCCACAGTTCTACCACGGCGACCGTGTGGCTGTGGTTTCTCTCGATGCCCAAACTGGCCAGCGACGTTGGGTGCTGCCACCCGACAGCGATAGAGAATCAAGCAGCCCTCCTTTCATACTGAACGACCCGGAAAACCCGAGATCTCAAATTCTCTATGTCGTTAGCTATACCCGCGCCATGGCCCTGCGACCAGACGGTTCAACGATATGGAGTACGGCCACCGGTTTAAGTCTTCCTCCCTTAAAGCCCGGCAAGAATTCATCCGCTAAACTTCATAGTTTCAACTATCACCCGGCGACAGATTCACTGGTAACAGTGTCCAAAGCAGGAGAGCTATTTGCCTTCAGCAGAAAGACCGGCGAACTGATAGCCCCTATCGGACAAATACCTGGCGCGCCTGCCATTAGCGGCACAGGGACGAAGGTTCCCGGGTTCATCATTAACAAAGTCGACCCACTGATGGATGCCGCTTTTGGTAAGACCGATGGTGGCTTAAGCCTTTTTTCCTCGGCGGTAAACTACCTCTATGGCGGTGGTGGTGTGGTGACCAACTTTTTCAGTATCGCCCCTGACAGTAGTCGGATTTATATCGCCGCCACCGCGGAAGATGCAGAGGATGGCACCGAAGACGGAAAGTCAGAAATTGGCGCGATTTACGCCCTCGACCTGGTTAACGACCTTGGTAACGACCTTGATGGTGGCAGCGGTGTCCTCGAATTCCAGATAACAAACCGCGCAACATTTCAGGGCGGCACCGGATCAACCCCGGCGCTTAGCGCAGACGGCCAACGTGTCTATGTGTCTGACAATCTTGGCAATGTGATCGCGCTTGATAATGAATTGAATGAAGTGTGGCGAGTGGATGTTGGAGAGCCGCTGGTCGGCTCTATCTCAGTGTCACCGGATAATCGTGAGCTGTATGCCGTCACCGCCAACGACGTGATCAAGTTGGTCGACAGCGGTGACAGTGGCGCTGTGGAATGGACGGCTAAGCTGACCGGGTTTGATGGTTATGCCAACGTCGACAAACAAACCAATTCCTTAACAGCGACTATTACTGCCAATGGCGTGGTGATCGGAATTGGCGGTGGCAAGAAATTGCTAGGTGCCAACCTTATGTTGCATGTGGGCATGGGTCTACTGGATCGTGAAACAGGTGAGTTGCGCTACTTTGCCGAAGGACGAGAAGATTCACTCGCGATGAGCATCGTAGCCCCTGATGGCAGCATCTATGTCGCCCATTCACCCATACGGCGCGCTGTGGGCAAAGCCATGTATCCGGAGTTAACAGCAGATATCACGGGTGGTATTGCGCGTTACAAACCTATCCGCCTGGACCTGTTGGCACGCGATGCGATCTGCGCTGCCGAGGCGCGCGGCGCCAATGCCAGCACTCTAAATCAGGCAACAAAACTGGCCGCTATCAATACCGATATACGCCAGATAGCGGTACTGATTAAGCAAGCTAATGGTGCCATTAGCAACGCTGTCAGCGATGGCGACATGACAGCTGAGGATGCACGCACACTGGGTAATTTACTGGAGCAAAGCGCGGCCAATCTGACGCCGGCCAATCTGGAGCAAGCTGTTATGCCTATGACTTCTGCATGCGCTATGTTCGACTAGTTTTTGAAAACAGGGTGAAAACAGGGGACGAAAACAGGGGACAGACCACAGTTTCATCCGCCCACGACCCACTTCTCCCCCAAGACCGTCGTAGTTTAATCGTGGTCTGTCCCGATTTTTCATCGTGGTCTGTCCCGATTTTTCCAATGGCGCTCTCATTTTCGTAATAACCCACTCCAAGGCCAGCACTGAATTTTTTTCCTGGCTCAATCGAAGGCAGGGCAGCCAGAGCACTTACCCCGGCGATACCACGATTAGAGACCCGAGCTGCATCATCCAGCTGGCTAACGTTTACGGCATCCGTGTCTTCAATTCCTGGTGCCAGATCACTAATTGTTCTTTGCATGAATGAGGAACCGACTGAGACAGTATTACTTCTGCTGGCCACCGACCCGGCTCCTAAAGCAACGGAGTTTGCTTCACTTGAAAAAGCCCCATTACCGAGCGAAAGTGTATTTACACCCGCCGCTCGAGAACTCAAACCAAGCGCAGTGGAGCCTTCACCAGAAGAGGCGGCACCTTGCCCTACTGGCGTTGAGTAATCGCCCGATGCATTTGCCGATTGTCCAATTGCAGTAACCTTGCGTCCTGAGGCACTCGCGCTTTGACCCAACGACGTAGCACTACTTCCAGACGCTAAAGACGATTGGCCCACTGCAGAAGAGTTTAGGCCAGAGGCTAAAGCACCTTGACCAGAGGCCAATGAATAATCTCCAATAGCTGCAGTATCCTGCCCTACAGCCGTCGCGCTAACGCCAGACGCCAAAGCACCTTGGCCGATGGCGGTTGTCGCGATGTTGCTGGCCGTCGCACCTGAAAACAGGGGACGAAAACAGGGCGAAAACAGGGGACAGACCACGGTTTCATCAGCCCACGATTCACCTTTCCCCCAAGACCGTCGAAGTTTAATCGTGGTCTGTCCCGATTTTTCTTTGGTGGTCTGTCCCGATTTTTCTTCGAGACGGACCAGGCAATCTGGCAGCTAAACCCCGTCTACATTTTCTATACTTGCAATGGCGGCGTAATATGTGGAAATTGCGCGAGACTATGAACCCGGATATATTGAGGGGAGGGCATTTTCGTCGGGTGCCTTTGTTCGCCAGCGATGTCTGCACTGCCTGACGCTGCCGCCCGTGGGGTACTAATTTATGAAACGCCGTAAAAATTGCGGACCGACCAGGAGCTAAACGAGACGTGCGCTTTCATCATATTGGCTATGCTGTAGCCGACATCGAGCAATACCTGGAAGAGTTCTGTAAGCCGCTTTTTGAGCCCTTGAGCATCTCCGAGCCCGTCTCAGACCCCATTCAACAGGTGACGGTGTGCTTCGTGGAATTACAGAATGGGACAACTATTGAGCTAGTAGAGCCCATCGGCAAGGACAGCCCAGTTAGTCGCTTTGTGGGCACCACACGGGGAGGTTTGTACCATTTGTGCTTCGAAGTCGATGATTTGGACGCTGAGATAGCGCGCTTTCGGAAAAAGGGGTGCCTCCCTCTCAGTAAACCAGTTCCAGCTGTGGCATTTGGCGGGCGTCGCATTGTGTTTATGATGACCCCGCAACGAGATCTTATCGAGCTTCTGGAGGCGTAAGCTCGGGTGTGGGTGTTTGATTGGCTGCAATCGCACTGCCCGTTACGATTACCTCCATTAGTCCCTGTTTGACGGCATTGCGGAAGGGCCGGAGTACACGACACGATGGTTCGGGAGTTGCAACAACGAAGTGCCCAATATAGGTCTTGGTGGCATAACACCGCGTCAGAACTTAGCGCTAGCTGCTTAACTTTCCGCCGTTAACTTCGGTTAAAAATGGGGGGATTACCGATCTGCCGGGGAAGCTGCTGTCCAGTGTGGCGGAGGTCGGTATTGGTATGCCACAAATCAATCGAGACAGCCGGCAGTTACAGGCTTGGTGCCGGGCGCGCTACCGCACCGCCTTTGAGTATATGTTCCTGTATCCTTGCATGTGGAAGGTCGCTCAGGCACTCTCAACCCTCAGGAATAAAAGGCGAGGACTAAGTACGCAGTGCATCGATTTCAGCTTCAAGAGTCGTGCCAAGCTTGATGCCCATGGCGCTGATACACATTGTCTCTGCCCACCCAAAGAAAGTCTCCTCGAACGGAAGTGGCGCGCCGTCAGGTTGCGCGCCCAGAGTGATCGTATCTCGACGTGTTTTTATCTCGTCGCCCTCGCGCCAGCTGACTTCCATCCAGGATCCGTCAATTCCAGACCCGACGAACACTACGACCAGCGCCGTCTCAGCCTGATAGGCGCGCTCGATACCCGGCCAGAAAAACGCAGGAGGCTGCGGACCGAAATAGGCTACACCCCAATTATCGCCATAAAGTGTGCCACCTACCGTGGGTCCCGCACCGGTGACTCCTCGATGGGAATCCATCACAGCAGACAGCGAGGTCATACCCTCCAGGCTAGCTTCACCCACCGGTGGGTGAGCCAATACCGCTATCCAGTAAGGGGGCTGGTACCCGTCGGGCGCAGCGAAAAATGTCTTGGGGTCTTCTGGGTCGATCACCGGCGACAGGATAGAGTGCACGTTGTAGAGGTCGGGGCCGAGGTGGACCATCGGGTCGGCGAAGAACGACGGCCGACCAGAAAATCGAGGATCGGTCGGCGTGTATAAGGGGCCAGGGAACGCTGGCAGCGTAAACACTTGACCCCACATCCCTTGATCGCGCAACAACGGCATAGCCGCAGTCCCGCGGTCCTGAACCTTAGCGACCCGTGGAGATGTATCAATCCCCCAGGTATCCCGCTCACCGGCGTCCGGCATATAGGTAACAGCATCAGCCATATCCCACGAATGCGTCCATGCGAGGAGACTGTGCCACTGTAAGTTAGCACTTTTCTCCGGGACTCCGGATTGTGCGAAAGACTGGGCAGCACAAACCGACATTAGTAGTGCCATTATGGGTCGCATACTCGCCGAACTATCCATACACATCCTTATTATTATTAGTGGTGCGACATTAAAGTATAAGCAAATTAAATGCGCCATTGGCAAAAAGACAAGTTGTTGTCAAAAGAGGGGTTTCCGCACCAGAGCTAGGCGGCGACCTAGTCAACTGATTTCGCCTCGATTTCATCTTTCAATTTCACCCCGACAATCACCTGCAAAGTGGTAGTTGCATCCGCGCACGCGTCGCCCGTTTTCGTGGGCACACATCCCCAGCCTCAACATCATGTACAACATTTCGTCACGGCATAAACAGCCTTTCGTCCCAGTGGCGGCAGCCTTCCGGCCAAGCCTGCTTTAATCCAGATACCGTGCTGACCGAGAGGCCTTTGGCTTGGGGTCCCACGAGAACTTCAAGCAGTGAACGGAATGTCACAGCCTCGCCTTTTTTAGAGCGTACCTCCTGGATTCTGACTGGTATAAGTCCCACGCTAGTCTGACATTCACGCTCAAGCAGTTAGCCGCTGCGAACCACACTGGCGATCCCCGCCGATGGTGAATTGCCCGCATGCTGGGCCAGCAACTGCTGCAACTCGGCTTCTGCCGCTGCTGGAATTAGTTGCTGAGCTCCGGTTCTCAAGCTGCCAGTCAATAGGGCTTGGTTGTATTCTCGACCTGCGAGTTCAATAACGTTACTCTTGCTCGCCGTGGCGTATCCTTATTCGGTTTTTGGGCGGCAACCGATCAGCCAAACAACCAGATACGCCGCATTTTTTCAAATGCTCAAACACCAGATTCGGTTATAACTCTACGTCATGCCCGGGGAGGGTAGTCCCTTCGACTGGACCGTTTCTGACAAACAAGTCGATCAATTCCGCGAGCGGGTTCCTGTCGTCAGTCCCGAGTTTAAGGTCGGCGATATGCTGCTGTTTGACAACTGGTTGCTACACCGTACCAATCGACGTCCCGGAATGAACGTTACCCGCTACGCCATAGAGTCATGGTTCTTCGCGGCCTCGGTGTTTCCAATCGGCCGCATTGCTATGAAGGCCTGACTATGGCGGCAGCGTCGTCACCGCCCTGCAAGTAGACCCTGGGGCTTGTTACCTCCTGCGTTTGGCCCGGCCTAGCAGGTTGGAACTTGCCGCGTTTTGCGAGCCTTCGCCAGCATTCATCTGTCCCGCAACGCCTGTGGCTGACGCGCAAAAACTACTGCCTTCAAAACTGTAGCCACTGCGTAACATTAGAAAGACGTCCTCTTCAAAGATCAGGCACAAGGCAAGCTCAGTGGTCATATAAAAGTGTTGGGGAATACCCTGGGTTACCGGGTGTGAACGGACTTTACGGACTTTTACGTTCTATACCTCTACGTCTCCGTAACATACAATCAAATCTAATTTGCAAATGATTGGTCAGCTAAGGAATCTTATGTTTCTCGCTCATACTCAAGTCGATCAGGCAGTAGACGTTGCTGCTGCGGTCGTTGGCGCTTGTCGATTAACGAGCGGCTGGGCGAGTGGATTTCAACCGCAGTTCCTCGGCCTAATTTTCAAAGAGTTGCTTGGAGTTGACGTGGACTTCAACGAGCTAGAGGGGCTTGATATCAAAACCGCTAAGGACGTCTTCCCTAGCCATCAACAACGACTGGAGCTGATTGAGCTGCTCGTGCTCACAGAAATGCTCATTAATCCTGTGCCTGCGGAACTGGCACAATCCGTTGAGCGCTGGGCAGACGAACTCGGTATCCATGACCGTAGTCTGGTTCTGGCACGGGATGCTGCTCAAACGAGTCGAGCGCAGGCTCAAAGTGATTTTTATAGACTAATGTGGATGGGTATAGAAGATAAGCAGACCCCAGGTTTTGAACAATTGCTTGAACTACATGGCCCCGAAGCCTGGACTTTCACAATTGAACCTGACGAGGACCTCGCACAGAAGTGGCGTGCTTTAGCAGACTCGCCGCCTGGCAGTCTGGGTGCAGCTGTCTGGCATCACTATCAAAGCAATGGGTTCAAAACACCCGGTGAAGTGGGTGGCGCTAACGCGGCATTGGCGCATCATGACTGGCTGCATGTCTTAGGCAACTATCGAGTAGACATTATTGGTGAGGTCGAAAATGCTGCATTTGGGTCTGCAAGCAGCTCGATACCGGGATCTACTCTCTGGTTTCTTGGCGTGATGGCCATGTACGAGGGAGGTCTCTTCGACAGCGTTGTGGCCGGCGGCCAGAAACATTGCGTATCAGCCCCAGAAGTTCCTGAACGAATTATTGCCGCGCTGCGTCGAGGTCGTGCGTGTACGCAAGATCTACTGGACATTGATTACTTCAGTTTAGCGGAGCGTCCTCTCAAGGAGCTTCAGCGCGAGTGGGGAATTGCGCCCTGAGCACCCAGAAAACGTTGTCCCGATTGAGGGGTTAAGTACGGCTGAAAAATTTGATTATTGAATTTTATCGGAGATACACCCACTTAGACTGTAAACACTCTACGGCAGATAACGGGTGAACGTGATCTACACAGTAAATTTCTCAAAGCAAAGAGAAGGTCAAATTTTGATACTATTCAACACTTCAGAGGCATGGCGCTCAGCGGGTGATCTGACCTCGGTTTTTTAGGACATTTCCAGATGCTTGATGAGGGCTGTATGTTGGCGCTACAAAAAGGCAGCAGGACACAGAGGGTTCACCGCGTAGTCGGTGATGTGTAAGCGGGTTGGTATTACACCAACACTGGCCGAGCAGGCGATGTTGGTCTATATTGCTTCAGCTAAAAAAGTCGGCACCTGTTAACGGGTTTGAATCAGAGGGATTGGATCATGATAAGTCTGTTATTTTCTCTATTTTTTTTCGCCATGATATTGGCCGTGGTCAATAAGCAGATATTCTCATTGGGGACCTTCAGCGCTGCGCTGGTTTTGACCGTATATTGGTTCAATTATCACGCGACTGATACCCTGAATATATTACTGTAACTGAGAGGTCTTTATGCCTATTGATAATTTCAGGCTGCTCAATGCCATCGGGCTCATCCTCGTCAATGCGGTGTTAGGTGCCGCCTTTTACGGACAATTTGTCGGCGGCGAGCTACCCTGTCCTCTGTGTCTGCTGCAGCGGGTCGCCTTTGTCGCCGTGCTGTATGGGCTGGTACTTAACGTCGTTTATGGTGCTAAGCCGCTCCACTATTCTATTATCCTGGTTAGCGCTTTGCTGGGCGCCGCAATTGCCATGCGGCAAGTATTACTGCACATCGTCCCTGGCACGCCACCTTATGGCGCGCCCTTTCTGGGTTATCACTATTACACATGGGCATTTATCGTCTTTTCGTTGGTGATATTTGGTACTGCCGTGATCAGCGCGTTTAGTATCCAGTATTCCAAGGGCTCTTATGTATCCTTTAAGTATCAACAGTGGTTCTGCAAGTTAGCGATTGGCATCACGCTTGTGATGACATTGGGTAATGCCATCTCTGCATTTGTAGAATGCGGCCCGGGTGTATGCGCTGAGAATCCGACTTCTTATCGGCTGCTAAATAAGCACTAATGAGGGTGCCCCTCAGCCAGTAAGGTTATCTGTTGGGACATTATATGCTGGCCGTGTGGAAGCGAGCGGTATTGGAAACCCCAATAGCCTAATTTCTGGCATCACAACCTAACCGGCCGACATCGCTGGAATCGAAAAACGGAGCCGTATAAGCCTACCGTTCGGTTAACGTTTTTTTCTTCAGACTTGAACAAACCCCTTACTAGCCGGACTCTTGGGACTCTTGGGACTCTTGGGACTCTTGGGACAACTATGGCTTTATACCGTTTGTTAACGGGCAAAAAATATTGATTCGACCTCTATTAATAACGGCACTCTAGACTGACCTTTCCAGACGTCAAATATCCTGCATCAAAAATCCCGCCCCAGCATTGTTGTGACGGCAGCGTCTATCCCATCTACTATCCCATCTACTATCCCATCTACTATCCCATCTACTATCCCATCTACTATCCCATCTGCCATCCGATCTGCTATGCGCTGCTCTCACCGCCCGCTGCTGGCCGGGGCTTGATCTGCGCTTGGCAGTGTCCAGTCGATTGTTCAGCCGTCGCTGGACCTGGCTCATAGCCATACCCGGAGCCTGGGCGCGTTCATTGAAGTTCTCGTGGACATCCCACTGATGTGCTTCCTGACCGATGAAACCGCAACCTGTTGGGCGACATTCCAGCGCTATTTTTGGTGGCTTTTGTCCTCGGGCACCTCATGTGCGAAAAGGCTCACGCTTAACCTATGAGATTGCGTAACAAAACGAGCAGCTGACGGGGTCTGGTCTTACACAGTGCCTGTCTTACACGGTGCCTATGACGCTAGACCAGATCAAACCGGCTGGAGTTTTTTTTCAGCGGCAGATTTGAAGATGGTAAACGTAAAAGTCGAACCCACTCTACCGCTGATACGACGAATTCACTCCACGACCAATATCGACACGCACATGAGGGTTGGGTACCATAACGGCCTATGCACCCATCCGAACTATCCCATATTATACAACTGGCTGTTGCCCCCGTATTCCTATTGGCGGGCGTTGCCGGTTTTTTAAATGTGATGTCCGGCCGCTTGGCGCGAATTGTCGATCGTTCCCGGGTGGTGGAGCGCCGAAGTTTACTGCTTAAAGATCCTGCACTGCTTGAGCGGACCGAGAGTGAATTAGCCGATTTGCAACGGCGTATTCGACTCAACGGTTGGTCTATGGGCTTTTGTGCCTTCTCTGGCCTTGTGGTGTGTTTACTGGTTGTCACACTGTTCGCGGGTAGTTACTGGGACGTGAATGTGGGCGGAGGCATCGTATTCTTATTTGTCCTTGCCATGATGTCTCTCATAGTGGCGCTGGTCCTATTTATTGAGGAGACCTTGTTGGCTACCCGGACATTGCGCAAATGGGGTGAAATGTTGGAGGGAGAGTAGCGGGTTGGCGTAAAGGTGACGGGGTCGGATCTTATCAATTTCAGACAACACTGCACCCTATTGAACGGGCTGAATGTTAGCTCAGTGGCAGATGTGAAGACGAAGAATGTAAGACTTAGCGCAAGCTCTCGGCTGACAGAGGGTTGCGTACGTCGGCGGCGGGCCAGGTGAGCCCTGCGGGTTATTGCCTCGCAGTACTGGTGTACTGCGAGGTGAATGTCTCGGACTAGAGACGTCCCCGGTATGCTCTACCCTTCGTTGAAAAACGGATCGGGCAGGGAGTGTTTCCTGAGCTTTGCTGCTGCGCCCACCCCAGTCACCGGGAGACCGGTTGGGTCTAACAGGCCGATTTGGACGAGTACGTTCGCCTGGTCCCAGTGAATGTGTTCATAGGAAACTTTATCGTCCTCTATGCCGACGATCACGACAAACGCCACTTCGACAAACTTGCCCGTAGGATCAACGCCCGGAAGCATCCAGTCCATCTTGCTGGTGTGCGTAAACGAGATGATGATTTCATCGACTAGCCGCTCTTTACTGTGGGTCCGCGAGATAGTCTCAAACTGTACGTCGGGCGGAAAGAACTGACCGATCAACCGCTTCGCGTAGAACGTTCGCACACCCTCCGGCCCCTCGCCGCCTACCATCGTCGGCACATTCACCAGATGTGGATTGGGCGACATCGTCGCCAAGGTCTTGTCGAGATCACCGGAGAGTTCCGCATCCATATGAATTTGAAAGATCGCGTCGAGTTTTTCCTGCAGATTGGGATTATCCATGATTTGATTTCCTGGTTATGCGCTGTACGGGTGCAGGGTGTCTAGACTCTAAGTCTCGCTATTTGACTGATGATCATGCCGCGGCGCAACATACACCCATTGAGTCCGATGTGAAAGTGGCAAACCACTCGTATTGTAGCAACCTGATAGCATTGCGATTGACGCAAACAGAAGGTGTCTATTATGAGCAAAAAGCGCTGTTCAGAAGATTTCGAGATGGAAGCGGTGAAGCAGATCGCGTGTATCACCGGGAACGACTAAAAGCCGTGCGCGAAATCACCCGGGAAAGCGACGACGGCTGCGGCAGCCGACGTCTGAAAATAGTGCTGAATTCGCTCCATTACCGGACCTGCCGGGATCAAGCCGGGCCGTATTCGTAAATGTCGATACTGCACCGTGAAGCCGAGTGTTAGGCGAGCGCGATCCGGGCACAACCTGCCACCTAATTTCATCTGCTTTCTGCTTTCTGCTTACAGCAGTGTTACTTTTCTACTACACTCCAATAAAATAATTAGAGGGAAAACGCTATGTCGGACAAAACACTTTATAAAACCAGCGCTGACAATATTAGTCCGGGGGCAGAGAAATATGAACTCAACCCCGACTGGACTATTGGTGAAGTATTGACTGAAGCATGGAAGCTAAAGGATGGATTTAAAAGCACGTATTGGGGTGCTATTCTTGTTTACTCAGTAATTGTTGGGATCACATCGGGTGGGTCCAAGTTAATTGGCGAAGATGCGAGCTTGACGCTGCTTTTGTGGCAGTTGATTACTAGCCTGTTAACCCTGCCCTTGGTCGCAGGCTTACTGATGATTGCCATTAGGCGAAGCGTTGGCATTCCAACGCGTACGTCGATGGTTTTTGACTACTACCCTAAAACCATACCCATCTTTCTTCTCTACCTGCTCATGGTAGTACTGATTTTATTTGGTTTCGTTTTGCTGGTTTTGCCGGGTGTGTATCTGGTATTCGCTTATATGCTGGCCGTACCATTATTGGTCGACAAAAACATGGGGATTTGGGAGGCACTGGAGACGTCGCGTAAGGCCATTACACCTTGCTGGTTTAGAACATTCGCGCTGTGCATAGTAAGCAGTATTATTATGGCGGTCAGCGCGATACCACTCGGTATTGGACTGATCTGGACGCTACCTTTTGTCGGCCTTATTATGGCAATTGTCTATCGTAACATTGTGGGAGTTGCGCAATCTGGATGACCCATCGCCGCGCCCAAATCATCTGCTTTATACGCACAACTGAAAGCACTCTGGGGTATGGGTCTTAAATAGTCATGCAGATAATGGTCCCAGCATCCGATATTGAAAGAAGTCTGATGGGGCGGGTCGAGCGAACATATCTGCAGCATCGAGTAGATATCTCCCAGAGCAACGCAGTTGGCGGACTTCACCGGGCAATCCCAGCCGGGATCGTTCGCTTAATACGGGTTTTTGGGGTCAAGATACACTGGCGCCCTCTTATAATGAGCCAGGCACTGAAGGGAGTGACAACCGCCCTCTGATTTTTGCCGGGACTACTGTCGTTATGTCCAGACTGTGCGCAGACACAGTCGGTAACGCATTGAAGGTACTTAGAGAAATTTGGTGCGCCTGCCCCGATTCGAACGGGGGACCGCCTGGTTCGTAGCTGAGCAGCCAATTTCCAACTAGTTGTTTTCATTTAACTTTTATCGGTGACGCCCGTTGCAAGTTGCACCGAAATGCACAACAAAGCAGGACTGATCCCGGCAAAAGTCCGGCAGTGGCGACCTATTGGTTACGGCTACATGCCCGCTAACCCGCGCGACATTTTGAGTAGCGCTGTCCTTTCTCCCTTGCCTCGACGTGTCGCAAGCTTCCTTCAGGGAATAATACTATGAGTCAGCAAAACGCAACTGGCTAGTGTGGATCCGCGACTTGTGCATTCTCAACCGACTATCTTAACTTTCAAGCAGAGGCCACCGTCGGGCAGTGTGCACCAATGACAGTCTCCATACCCTCTCGCCGTCAACTTCGTAGACCAGGCGGTAACTTTCGTGAGGGATTAGTTCAAGGGTACCGGGGACTATGCCCTTATGTCCCATCCTGGGGTACTTCGCGAGGCTGGCGGCAGCTTTACTGAACAACTCATCCATGTGCATCGCCGCGACGGGGTTGTCTGCGGCAATGACGTCCCAAATATCTATACGATCCTGTTGCGCCCCGGCGTCCAGACAACGATCACAGCTGGTCCATCGAGACCTTGTTGCGACGAGCCACAAACCCAGCTTCAACTACCTAGTTAGAAATACCCCTACCCGCTCACATCGACGCACGAGCGGCTTCCACCTTGCTGCGCAGATATTGGTCGTATTCACCGACCTGCTGCCGTTGTTCAATATAGCTGCGCATCAGTTCACGGACGACCTGCAACGCAGGCCGGTCGTCAGCAGCGGCAGCGGCCATGAACTCAGCCGTCAGCTCAGGTTCAAGCTTCCTGGAAAAAACGGCTTCTTTTGACATGCTCCACCTCCAGACACAGAACACAAGATAGTAAAGAAGCATATACTTGGTTAGTACAGTTCGCCATATGCGCTATGTCAACTCCTGCCGTGGATCGCGTTGTCAGCGCTCCCTGCCCGTATCGCGGGTGAAGCTCGATGGCACGCCGCGAGGGCATTGCTGATCAAGGACAGGTTGTGCTGCATCAATCAACAATATGACAGCAAGAACGGCCAGATAACATCGTGACGCTTCATGTGCCGTAATTGAAAAAATACGAGCGAAGCCCTCCGCGACGGGTCTGTGGGTTTACGCTACTCCATGTAGGGTTGCACGCTGTTCACGTGCATCAAATACGCAGACGTCCCCAGCTCCGTTTCCGCCAGACTGACTTCCAGCGTTCCCTCCAGCCAGTACGGCGAGTAGATATCCTCTAGCCCAATACCCGAATTGAAGTCCGCATAGATAATCTGGTTCGGTGGCGGTGGGGGCAGATGCAGGCAGGCACCGAACCATGGAACCAGGAAGAACGACGTAATACGTTGCTCGTCATTGAAATCCAGTGGCACGATGAACCCCGGCAACCTGACTTTCTGGCCCGCGAACTCCTTCCGCACGGCGGTTGATCGCAGTGCCTGCTCGTAACGATTGTCGGGACGACCGGCGGCGATATTGTTCAGTTGACTGGCGATCTGGTCCTCAATGGAGCCGTCTTCAATGGCGGTTACGTAGTCGGGTGGGTTCAGCAGGGCTTCCAGATCTTCCGGGGGTATCAGGTCAGTCCACTCAATCAGCCGATAGCCGGGGTTTGCCGCATTGGCCACACTGGAACTGATTATCAGTCCCAGCACCAACACCACAGTCCGCAACAAAAGATGCACCATTGCCTCGCCCTTTCTGCTAACGACTCTCAATCCAAGTCAAATCGGACACCATCCCTTCGGGGGCCGCTTGTTCGTTGACCAGGAACACCGAGCGGTCGAACCGCACCGCATTGCCATCCCCTTGCCCCGAAATGGTCAAGGTAACCGTCTGGTAAGCGACACCTGGCAACAGTCTGACGAGAATGTCACCCGAGATATCAAGCTCCAGAGTCGGCGGCGACAACACTTCGACTTCGCCGAAGGGTTGCACCTCCATTTTTGCGTCACTGGCCTCGTCCAGCACCTCGTAGCGCACCCGCAGGTCGACCTCGACGCCGGGTTGCGTTTTCAGCACGTACTCGTGTTCCAGGACAAAGGATGGCGGGGGCATACTGAATGCCTCGCGGCCTCCAGCAGACATACCGTGCATGGGGCTGAATCCGAGGTGTAAGCCACACGCGAACACAGCGGGAGCGGCGAGACTCAAGGGGGTATCAGCAGCTTTAGGCGTGTGGTTATCAAGGTATTCATCAGACTTTCCCTTTCGCCGACCCAATGATACGATACCATACATCATATCGGCACATAATTCACCACACAGTTTCGGACCCCATGCTGATGGCCGCAAGCGCTGCTCCTGACGACACCTCCAGCTCCGCTTCGGCAGTATCCATACGCGACCTGGAATTCGGTTATGCTCCGGGGCAAGTGGTGCTTGCCATCCCGAAATGGCATATCGCGACCGGTGCCAGAGTGCTTCTCTGCGGTCCCTCTGGCTGCGGGAAGTCGACTTTGCTCAACTTGCTCGGTGGCATTCTGGTACCCCGCTGCGGCGAAGTCCTGATTGAAAGCATCTCACTTGGCCGCCTCGGGTCTCACCAGCGTGATCGCTTTCGGGCCCAGCACATCGGCATTGTCTTCCAGCAGCTGAATCTCGTCCCGTATCTTTCAGTCTTGGACAATCTGCGTCTTGCCATTCACTTTGGCCGCCGGAAGCACCCGCCAACGCACCAACGGCTGGTGCAGATTTTGGCGCAGCTGCACTTGGATGCGGCGCTGTTTCAGGAGCGGGCCAGCCAACTCAGCGTGGGCCAGCAACAGCGGGTCGCCATCGCCAGGGCGCTGGTTAACAAACCTGAACTGCTGATTGTTGACGAGCCCACCTCTGCGCTGGACAGCGACAGCCGCGACGCCTTTATGAAGCTGCTGCTGGATTGTGTTGCCGCAACCCGCAGCACCCTGCTGCTTGTCAGCCACGACCGCTCGCTCAGCAAGCATTTTACCGAGACCGTGGACCTGCGCGACCTAAATCGGATAGGGGGAACTGGTGATGCTGCTTGAACTGGCGGGCAAGAGCCTGTGGAATCGCCGCGGCACCGTGATGCTTTGCGTACTGTCCATCGGAATCAGCCTGTTCGTGCTCCTGGGTATCGAACACCTGCGCCACCAGACCAAGGCCAACTTCACCCGCTCCGTATCCGGTGCCGACCTGATCGTGGGTGCGCGCGGTGGTGAGTTGAACCTGCTGCTATACAGCATCTTCCGGATCGGCGATGCCAGCAACAATATCTCCTGGAGCAGCTACCAGACGCTGGCAAGTGACCCTGCAGTGGCCTGGAGCATTCCGCTGACGCTGGGGGACTCCCACCGGGGCTATCGGGTGCTGGGCACTGACGCGAGCTACTTCAAGCATTACCGCTACGGCCAGCAGCAAGCGCTGGAATTGGCGGCGGGGAACATCTTTGAACAGCCGCTGGAGGTGGTGCTTGGCCATGAGGTCGCGCGCAAGCTGGACTACCATCGGGGCTCCCGGATCATCATCGCCCACGGTACAGGCTCGACCAGTTTCAGCAACCATGACCAGCACCCCTTTACCGTGACCGGCATACTGACGCCCACGGGAACGCCGGTAGACCAGACCCTGCACGTGTCCCTGGAGAGCCTCGAGCGCATTCACCAGGGCTGGCCAGGCTCCGCCACATCTTCCCGCTTGCAGCCCGAGTCCATCACCGCGTTCATCGTCGGTTTGGAATCGCGGATGCAGACGTTCCGCTTCCAGCGTCAGGTCAACACCTATCCCGAGGAAGCCCTGATGGCTGTGCTGCCCGGGGTGGCACTCACCCAGTTGTGGCGGGTGGTGGGCGTGGCTGAGCAGAGCCTGCTCATGATTTCGTCACTGGTGCTGTTGGCGGCGATGCTCGGCATGACCACCATGATGCTGGCATCGATGCGCGAGCGTAGGAGCGAAATCGCCGTGTTGCGGGCCATGGGTGCATCCCCTGCCTTTATCTTTTTCGGCGTCCAGATCGAGGCGGTGATCATCACCGCACTGGGCGTGCTGCTGGGATCGGGTCTCCTGCTGGCGGCTGTCGCGGTCGGCGGCGACATCCTGCTCGAGCAGTTTGGACTTTACGTGGGCACTGTGGAATTGACCGGCCGTGGCAGCCTGATTGTGGTGGCGGCGTTTCTGGTGGCGGCAGTGTGTGCGCTGGCTCCCGGGATCGGTGCCTACCGAATCTCACTGCAGTCCCGGCTCACCGGCAATGCCTGAGCGAGGCCGCAGCGCACGGCTGATGACTACTGCTAGGCTGAAATGCGCTTATAACAGGGGTCACAGAGCCCGTGCAGCTCAAGCTGACGGCTGCGAAGATGGAACCCTGAGGCCTCTACCTCACGGCCAAGTTTGTCCAGCGTTTTGGCTTCCACCTCCACTTCGCTGACGCTGTGGCAATCATCGCAGATCAGGAACTGCGGCGTTTCATGTTGATGACTGCAGCTGATATGGGCGCAGGCGATGTATTTGTTAATGGCGCCGAGCTTGTGAACCAGATTCTGCTCTGCCAGGAAATCCAGCATGCGATAGACTGACATGGTGGGGATGGACTCGCCATGGTCCTGTCGGTAATGCTCGGCCAGCTCATAGGCAGACAAGGCCTGACCCTGCCTCAGCAGGGTCGCCAGTACCGCCTTGCGCTTGGCAGTAAGGCGCACGCCAGCGGCGGCGCAAGCGCTTTCGGCACTCGCCAGGATGCCATCAATAGTCGCTTTACTGTTCGCTCTGGCCACAGATCAGGTTTCCCATTCAGCCACGGTTATCGTCAACTAATGCCCCGCTTAGAGCGGCAGTTTACCGCATCAGAGCCGCGGACACACCGCACACAATGACGAGTTGCCAGCTAGCGAGACCGTAGTCATGTTGTTATGTTGTAACATAGCCTGTATGATCTGGCAATCCGAATGGCAACCTAGAGAGACAATCAATGATACCGGGCAGAAAATTACCTGTCACCGTGCTCTCGGGGTTTCTCGGCGCGGGCAAGACCACGGTACTTAACCACGTCCTGCACAATCGCGAAGGCATGCGCGTTGCCGTAATCGTCAACGACATGAGCGAGGTCAACATTGATGCCGCCATGGTAAAGAGTGAGATCAGTCTGCGACACAGCGAAGAAAAGCTTGTCGAAATGAGCAATGGCTGCATCTGCTGTACGCTGCGCGAGGATCTGCTGGCGGAGGTAAGGAAGCTTGCCGAAGAAGACCGCTTCGATTACCTGATTATCGAGTCTACCGGTATTTCGGAGCCACTACCGGTAGCTGAAACATTTACCTTCGCCGACGAAAACGGCTCCTCTCTGGCTGATGTGGCGACACTTGACACGCTGGTTACCGTCGTGGATGCCGTCAACTTTCTGCTGGATTACGATGAGGCGGACGACCTCAAGGACAGAGGCGAAAGCCTCGGTGACGAGGACGAACGTAACGTTGCGGATCTGCTAGCAGATCAGGTCGAGTTCGCCGACGTGATTCTCATCAGCAAGACCGACCTGGTTACCGGCGATGCTTTGGCGCGGCTGACTGGTGTGTTGCGCTCGCTGAATCCCACAGCGAGTATCATACCCATTACTCAGGGTGCAGTTCCGCTGGATCAGGTGCTGCAAACGGGAAAATTCAGCTTTGCCAAGGCGGAGCAGGCCGCGGGCTGGCTGCGTGAACTGCGCGGCGAGCATGTGCCGGAAACAGAGGAGTACGGCATCAGCAGCTTCGTCTACCGTGCTCGCCGGCCCTTCCACCCACAGAAATTTTACGACTTCCTGCACCGCGGCCCCATCAAGGGCAAGCTTATTCGCTCCAAAGGTTATTTCTGGCTGGCTTCCCGGCCCGAGTTTGCCGGCCAGTGGAATCAGGCAGGAGGCATTGCGCGCCACGGTTTCGGCGGCATGTTCTGGAAAGCAGTTCCCAGGGACACGTGGCCAAATGATCCAGATTATCTCGATTTCATCAATAAAAACTGGGTTGAGCCTTTCGGCGATATGCGCCAGGAACTGGTTTTCATCGGCCAGGGGCTGTGTCAGGAGGACGTGACAGCCTCACTGGACTCCTGCCTGCTGGATGACGAGACGCTGTTGGCCGGTAAAGCGCTCTGGGCGACCTTGTCAGATCCATTCCCCACTTGGTCAGAGTAACGGGAAATAACATGACGGTCCTGTCGCACAATCCGCACATGACGCCCTTGCAGGGACGTAAACCGCTGTTGGGACCAGACCCGGATATCCTCGCCGGGATCTATGAGCCAGAGGTTAACCTCGCTGTCTGGCAGCGCGGCACGCAGTCCGCCGTAAACGCACACTGCAAAAATATTCTGGAGGGCAGTCAGCCGGTTGTACTGCGAGCGATAATCGCCGCAGATACGATGCACGACGAACCGGAAAGAGTACTGCCGTTGGGCATTGCCCGGGGGCCCTTGGGTGCAGATATTGCGCGTCTCGTCGACATGTTCGCGTGTCTGTTTGAGCTTGAGAAGGTAGGCATACGCCTCATGACTCTGAATAATGCCATGTGCCCCCGGTTCCATGTCGACCGCGTCTACTGCCGCCTGCTCACGACCTACGGCGGCCCGGGCACCCAGTGGCTCCGCGACACCCGGCTGGGGCGACCCTGGCGCGACATGCTGGCGGCCGCCGAACAGGGCGACAAAGACGCCCAAGAGGAGCTGGGTACCTGTACCGAATCCGTTGACTGCCAGGATGTGGCACTGTTGAAAGGTGAAGCCTGGCCCGACAACGCCGGGTACGGGCTGGTACACAGGTCTCCACAGGTGGAGCCGGGCCGCAAGCGGCTGTTGTTGACACTGGATATTGTCTGATGTCGCGGAGGTTCCTGATTATGCGAAGACACACGATGACTGCCCTTTTGTTAGCGGCGGCGTTCCTGCCGCACACCGCGCAGGCAAATGGCGCCCATGTACACGGCGTGGCCCAGTTGCTGCTTACCCGGGATGGCCATCAGCTGGAACTGACCCTGGAATCACCCGCCGCCAATCTGCTCGGGTTTGAACACCCACCGGCCAGCGCCGAGGATGGGGAAGCGATCAACCAGGCTGTTGCGTCCCTGCGGGATACCGAACGGCTGTTTACCATCAGCGGCGGCAACTGCACTGTGGTCGACGTGCAGATCACCAGTCCGTTTGAGAAGATTCACCACCACGCAGAACACAGCCACCATGGCGACGATGACGCCGGGCACAGAGACAGCCACTCGGAGTTCCATGTCAGCTACCAATATGAATGTGATGCAAACGCTGAGATTAAACAGCTGAAGACCGGTTTGCTGGCTGTCTTCCCTGCGATTGAGCTACTTCATGTGCAGTGGATCACCGAGCACGGGCAAAGTGCCGAGCGGCTCAGTGGCAACAACGATATGGTGTACTTGCAGTGAATGCCAGAGACCCCGACGGCAATGCCCCCGGCAACGCTGCCCCTTGGTCCTGGCTCTGGTCCGCGGGTTTGGCTCACAGGCTCGCTGTTGCCCTCGCGGGTATCGGCGTCCTGTGGCTGGTTATCCTCTTGACCATCGCCGCGGACTGAGCGGTGGGGCCGGCGATACACCTGCGTCGACTTTCGGTGGCTATCGACAGTCTTCGCGTTCTGGAGCAGCTTGACGTGACGTTCGCCGCGGGCAGCCTGTCAGCCATCGTTGGCGCCAACGGCTGCGGCAAGACCACATTGTTGCGGACCATCACCGGCTTGCTCACACCTGCCTCCGGCGCGGTTGATATTGAGGGTGGTACGCGTCGTGATATTGGTTACCTGCCCCAGCACAGCGATGTTGACCGCAGCTTCCCCATCAGTGTGTACGACTTTGTCGCCAGTGGGCTCTGGATGCGCTGTGGTGCCTGGCGGCGACTGTCACTGCAGCAGCGCAGCGCCATCGACAACGCGCTGGTTCGGGCGGGGCTGCAGGACCTGCAGCGGCGCCTGGTGGGTTCACTCTCGGGCGGACAGTTCCAGCGCATGGTATTTGCGCGGCTGATACTACAGGACACGGGCGCCATTCTGCTGGACGAGCCCTTCAACGCGGTTGATGGCCGCACGGTTGGGGTCATGCTTGAGACCATAACCCAATGGCACCATGAGGGCCGGACAGTCATCGTCGTATCCCACGACTTGCCGCTGGCCCTGCACCATTTCCCCCAGACTCTGCTGATGAACGGCGATGCCTCCTGCTATGGGGCCACCCGCGAGATTCTCTCTCCGGCACGTCTGGCGGGCACCAGGGCAAACACAGCCACAGAAGCCGCCGCGATGACGGTTGCGGGGATCGCCTGATGCTGGAACTGCTGGCAGGACCGTTCATCGAGTTCGGGTTCATGCGTCGCGCGCTTGCAGGTTGCATCGCTGTCACTCTGGGGGCCGTGCCTACCGGCGTGTTCCTGCTGCTGCGCCGCATGAGCCTGATCGGCGACGTGATGGCTCACGCCATCCTACCCGGCGTGGCCGCGGGCTATTTGCTTGCCGGATTCTCGATTTGGGCCATGACCATCGGTGGCCTGCTGGCTGGGGTCGCGGTAGCCCTTGCGGCGGGATTCGTGGCACGCAAGACCACTCTAAAGGAGGACGCCAGCCTGGCCTCCTTTTACCTGATATCACTGGCCCTGGGTGTCGCCCTCATTTCCCTCAAGGGCGGCGGCAGGGACCTGCTGCACGTGCTTTTTGGCAACATTTTCGCCCTGGACGACACCACGCTGATGTTGCTGGGGTACATCGCCACCTTCACCCTGCTGGGCTTTGCCGTGATCTACCGGCCGCTGGTGCTGGAATGCGTCGACCCAGCCTACCTGGGCACGCTCGGCAGGGCGGGCGCCCTGGCCCACTATGGCCTGCTGCTGCTGGTAGTGCTGAACCTGGTGGCCGGCTTCAATGCCCTGGGTACCCTGCTCGCGGTGGGCATGATTATCCTGCCCGCCGCCATTGCCAGCTTCTGGTGCCAGAGCCTGGCGGGGATGCTGGCTACCGCCATGGCTGTTGGCGTGACAGGCGGCTATCTGGGATTGTTGCTGTCATTTTACGCTGACCTGCCGGGAGGGCCAGCCATCATTCTGACGCTTGGCTGCGGCTACTTTCTTTCCATCCTGTGCGGCAGCGTCAGCGGACTGCTGTCTACACGACGCCGTACCGAAACACCTCAGGAAGACTGACATGACGACCCCACGACGATGCTCCGGATTGGCAGCACTGCTGTTGCTTGTTCTGGTAAACAGCGCAGCGGCTGAGCAGCGGCCCAAGGTCATTGCCAGTTTCAGTATCCTCGCCGACATGGTGGCGCAGCTTGGCGGTGAACATGTTCTTGTCACCGCCCTGGTGGGCCCGGACAGCGATGCGCACATGTATCAGCCAACGCCCAATGATGCGCGCCGCCTGGCTGCTGCGGATCTGGTGATCATCAACGGCATGGATTTCGAGGGGTGGATACCACGCTTGCTGGAGAGCGCAGGTTATACCGGCCCAGTGGTAGTCGCCAGCGCTGGCGTAGAACCGATGATTGTTCGGGGCGCACCCGACCCACACGCCTGGCAGAGTACCGCTTACGCAAGCACCTACGCCCGCAATATCATTGCAGCACTGATCGACCTGAGACCGGCATATCGGGACTTCTTTTTGCAGCGGGAGGCGGTGTTTGTGGCGGAACTGGAACGGCTGACGGCCTGGGCCAGAACCCGGCTTGAGGAAGGCACAGGTCCGCATAGCGTCGTCACCAGCCACGATGCGTTCGCCTACCTGGGCCGGGATTTTGGCATCCAGTTCCTCGCGCCAACGGGCGCAAGTACAGAAGACGAGGCCAGCGCGGCAGGGGTTGCGCAGTTGATCCGGCAGATCAAGAAGGAAAGGATCCGGGCCATGTTTGTCGAGAGTATCTCTGACCCTCGACTGCTACAGCAAATCGCCAGGGAAACCGGCGTTGTAGTCGGCACAACGCTCTACTCCGACGCACTGTCCGAACCCGAGGGACCCGCATCGACTTACCTGTTGATGATGCAACACAACCTGTCTGTGATTGTCGGGGCGCTCGCTGCTAACGATACCCTGCCACTTGAGATTGAGAGGCCACAGTACTAACGCATACGGAGGGACCGCCGCAATCGCCGCCAGCCGATCACTACCGAGGTCGCCGCAAACAGGAATCCCAGCAACATCAGCACTACCATCACGATATCCCACAGAGGTCGCCGCTCAAGCAGCAGCCGGAAGTCGAGGCTGTGCAGGCCATTGTATAACCAGCGCTGGACCCTATTGGCACGAGTAAGGCGGCCCATGACCTGACCTGACCACGGGTCGACGTGGTACCAGGTTGATTCCGGGTCATCGAACTTCACCCTGAGTACGGGCAGGGGACGCTGGCGATGTGGTCGACTGTAGTAGTAGGCGTCGGGAGCGGCAAGTTCCGAGATCGACATTACGCTCGCAGCTGCCAACAACGCCGGTAGCGATTGCGAGACAATGTCTCTCTGTTCGGGTCTGGTCCTGTTGCTGCCATCGGCGGCAACGATTCGCACGCTGCCAGTCGAATCGATCAAATCCAGGTAGGGCGTACTGCCAACCTGCCGCCAGTTCACCTCACGGATACCCTCCAGAGAAACAACACCTGCGTCAGGAAGCATCTCTGCCTTGCCGAGCAAGCCACCCTGATAACGCAGGATCTGCTCCCCGCTGGAGGTACTGGAGGCGAAGAGTCCCCAAGGGGACATGGACATAAGTCCACTGAACATGAACGTGAACGTGAACGTGAACGTGAACGTGAA
>Ga0105050_10002204_pt1 | contig 28209 bp, 29 predicted proteins | sample FRY01_FD_78088 | JGI IMG/M metagenome (GOLD analysis project Ga0105050, IMG submission 78088) | Freshwater microbial communities from Lake Fryxell liftoff mats and glacier meltwater in Antarctica - FRY-01 | ecosystem: Environmental > Aquatic > Freshwater > Ice > Glacier meltwater ...
GACCACGGGGTAAAACAAGCCCGACCGAGCAGCCGGAATTCCGGGCCTTGCGAGCGGTTGATCCGCTGCAGGCACAGGTGTTGCCCGTGCAGTGGGTGGCTGCCATGGTAGCCTGGGAAAAACGGTTCGAGCGATATCCGGTCCGCCCGCAGATCAGGCCGTACATCATTCAGGGAACGGCAGATCAGGTGGTGTCCTGGCGTTACAACCTGCAGGTACTGCGCCGTCGGTATCAACCTGTGGTGCTCGAGTTGCCGCACGCGACTCACCATCTTGTCAACGAAGCGCCAATCGTTCGGCAACAGATGTGGGCATGGCTCGATGAACACATTGTCTGGGGAGACAGGGCATGGGGAGACCGGTGATGGTGAAGCCTGATATCGCGGCAACCTTTGTCGATTGCCTGCCGGCGTCGAGATGTCTCACCGATCCAGACGCAAAAGAGCGATTCGGACGGGATCGAACAACCGGTTTTTCTGCTGATCCAGGTGTTGTGCTGTTGCCGGACACAACGGGTGAAGTTGTCGAGATCATCCGCAGAGCAAATGCGAACAACTGTCCGCTGGTGCCTTCTGGCGGTCGCACGGGCCTGTCCGGTGGTGCAATTGCCCGCACCGGCGAGGCGGTGGTGTCGCTCGACCGGATGAACCGGATCATCGACTTCAACCCCGTTGACCGTCTGATTACTTGTCAGGCGGGTGTGGTGACACAGATCGTCCAGCAAACTGCGGCTGAAAATGGACTGTTTTATCCGGTCGATTTTGCCAGCGTTGGTTCCAGCCATATTGGCGGCAATGTGGCGACCAACGCGGGTGGTATCAGGGTTATTCGGTATGGCCTGACAAGGCAGTGGATAGCCGGGTTGAAAGTGGTGACCGGTTCTGGCGCGGTACTGGATCTGAATCACGGCCTGGTCAAGAACGCGACGGGTTACGATCTGCGTCATCTCTTCATCGGCTCGGAAGGCACGTTGGGTATCGTCACGGAAGTCGCCGTTCGGCTGGCGATGGCGCCAGAACCGCAACGGGTACTGGTACTTGCAGTCCCGCAGCTGACAGACCTGATGACGGTACTGAAGCTGTTCAGTGCAGGTATCGAACTCTCGGCGTTCGAGTTCTTTTCCGATCTTGCCATGAACAAAGTCATTGCCCGCGGGAGGGCAACGCGGCCCTTTGCTGCACAAAGCGCTTTTTATGCCTTGCTCGAATTTGATGCGAGCGCGGAAGGCATTGCCATGCAAGCCTTCGAGAACGCCGTCGCAGCGGGCATCGTCACGGATGGTGTGATGAGCCAGTCAGATCGTGATATCCGCTCTTTGTGGGCACTTCGCGAGAACATCTCGGAGAGTCTGGCGCCGGAGCGTCCATACAAAAATGACATCTCCGTTCGCATTGCCGAGGTTCCGGAATTTCTGCTTGCTGTTGACCGGCTTGTCAATCACCGCTATCCGGACCTCGAGGTGTGCTGGTATGGTCACATCGGTGATGGCAACCTGCACTTGAACATCCTCAAGCCAGCAAACATGGAAGACGCCGAGTTCCGTGCAAGATGCCACCACATCAGCCCGGAACTGTTCAGGGAAGTGGCGTTGCGACGCGGCAGCATTTCCGCCGAGCATGGTGTCGGTTTGTTGAAGCGTGACTTCCTTGGTTATTCCCGTTCCGCGCCAGAGATCGCCGCCATGCAAGCGGTGAAGCAGGTTTTTGATCCAAATGGCGTTCTGAACCCCGGCAAACTTTTCTGAGACCGACGTCAGAAGGTGTGGATGGAACCGTCCTTCCGGGCGACGATCACGACATCGGCAGGTTGCTGGGCGAACAGGCCGCAAGTCACCACACCAGGGATGTTGTTGATCAGGGCTTCGAGACTCTTTGGATCCAGGATCTGCAGGCCGTGGACATCGAGGATGACATTGCCGTTGTCAGTGACAAACCCCATTCTCAGCTCCGGCTGACCACCCAGTCTGACCAGGGCGCGCGCCACCACTGAGCGTGCCATTGGAATCACTTCGACAGGTAATGGAAAGCTGCCGAGCACACCGACCAGCTTGCTCTCATCGACGATGCAGATGAACTGGTCGGCGGCACTGGCAACGATCTTCTCCCGGGTCAACGCACCACCGCCTCCCTTGATCATCGCGCGACCATTGGTGACTTCATCTGCGCCATCTACGTAAACCGCCAGAGGTGGCGCTGCAGTGAGATCGAGGACCTTCAGCCCGCGCTCCTTCAGTCGGCTCGCGGTCGCCTCCGAGCTGGCTACACAGGCATCAAAACGGGAGCGGACCTGCGGCAGCAGATCAATGAAGTGATTGGCCGTTGAGCCCGTCCCCACGCCGATGACCGTATCCGGGCGCAGCATCGATTCGATGTGTCTCAGGGCCGCCGCTGCCACACTGCGCTTTTGTTCGTCCTGGTTCATACTGTCGCGGCTCCCAACAACGGATTTCCATGCTCGAACGCTACGTCAAGAAGATACTGTCCGCACGAGTTTATGACGTTGCGACAGTGACACCACTCACGATGTTGCCGACCTTGTCAGTACGGCTTGGTGGCAAGGTATTTGCCAAGCGTGAGGACCTGCAATCAGTGTTTTCCTTCAAGTTGCGTGGATCATACAACAAGATGGTCGGGCTGGATGCGCAGGCACGAGCGCGCGGTGTGGTGACTGCATCTGCCGGCAATCATGCGCAAGGGGTTGCGCTCGCAGCCCGGGAGTTGGGCATTCGTGCCCATATCGTCATGGGTCGCAACACGCCGAGCATCAAGGTTGGTGCAGTGCGCAGCCTCGGTGCCCACATCATCCTGCATGGTGATACCTACAACGATGCGGCAGATCATGCGCGTGAACTGGAGGCACGGCAGAACCTGACCTACGTGCACCCCTATGACGATCCTGATGTCATCGCCGGCCAGGGCACGGTGGGGATGGAAATTCTCAACCAGCATGCGGCGCCGCTGGACGCCATTTTTGTGCCGGTAGGTGGCGGTGGTCTCATCGCGGGCATTGCAGCCTACGTGAAGTACCTTCGCCCCGAGATTCGTGTTGTTGGTGTAGAAGCCGAAGGCTCCGCCTGTCTCAAGGCTGCGATGCTGGCCGGCAAGCGGGTTGTACTCCCGTATGAATCACTCGATCTCTTCGCCGATGGCGTTTCGGTTGCACAGGTTGGCGCGGAAACGTTCAAGATTGCGCGACGCCATGTCGATGAAGTCATCACCGTGAACACCGACGAAATCTGTGCTGCGATCAAGGACTTTTACGATGATGCGCGCTCGATTGCCGAACCTGCAGGTGCGCTGAGCCTTGCGGGGCTGAAGAAGTACCGGCAGCGTGGTGAGAGTTTCCGCAACGTTGTCGCGGTGATCAGTGGTGCGAACGTCAACTTCGACCGTCTGCGCCACATTTCAGAACGGGCAGAGGTTGGCGAGCAGCGGGAAAAAATTCTCGGTGTCACCATCCCGGAGCGGGCAGGCAGCTTCCGGCAGTTCTGTCGCACACTCGGCAAGCGACAGGTTACCGAGTTCAACTACCGCTACGCGGGGAGCGACGCGGCTCACATCTACGTCGGCGTTCAGATCACGGACCCGGCAGATGGCGAAGAACTTCTTCTCGGGCTGCAAAAGCAGGGCTACGCGGTTACCGACATGACCGACAATGAAACTGCCAAGCTCCATGTCCGGCACATGGTTGGCGGCCGAGGCCATGGCGAAAAACCTGAGCTGTTGTACAGGTTCGAGTTCCCGGAGCGTCCGGGTGCGCTGGCCAAGTTCCTGAACGGGCTCGAAGGACGGTGGAACATCACGCTTTTCCACTATCGTAATCATGGCGCGGCATGGGGCCGTGTGCTGGTTGGTGTTGAAGGCAAGCTCTCGGACCGGCAACGACTCAACAAACAGCTGGCTGGCATCGGGTATCGCTACTGGGAAGAAACTGACAATCCCGCGTACGCGATGTTCCTCAAGTAGCCACTGTGCAGTGGTCTGTTAAAGGACCCGGTCCGACTCCAGCGTTGGTACGACATAACGGACAAATTCATCCTCGAAGACGAGTTTGCTGGTATCAGTGATGTGGTCGATGTAGAGCCGGCCATCAAGATGATCAAATTCATGCTGGACCACGGTGGCCGGAAAGCCCTGCAGGGTCAAACGGGCTGAGCGTCCGTTGCGATCAAGATAGTTTACTTCGACGTGTTGGGGCCGAGCGACATAACCGCGCAGACCAGGCACCGATAGGCAACCTTCCCAATAACCCGCGGCCTCCGTGTCAATGACTGTCAGCTCCGGATTGATGAAGACAGTCATCGGAATCTTCGCCAGTTCTCCATAGCGGCTTGGGCCGCCAGGCAACTCGACGATGGCAAGCCGCAGCGGGACATCAATCTGCGGCGCAGCCAGGCCAATGCCGCCGTAATCGTGCAATGTATCGACCATATCGGTGAGCAGGCGTTCGAACGCGTCGGTGTGAATGATTGCCGGATCGACGGGCTCGGCCTGTCTTCGCAGGTTTGGGTGACCCATGCGCAGGATCTTGTGTACAGCCATGAAAACCCTCCCTCAGGCGTGTCGTGGCGGCAGCAATGATTGCATCGGTTGGCGGAAGACGGTGATCCCCAGTTCAGTGACCACAGCATCCAGGCGGATGTCCCAGGCGTGCCGAGGCAAGGCTTCGACGTTTAACTGGCAGGCATGGGCAACTCCCAGGAGGAGTGGCCGCAACCCGAGCGGCTTCGAGTGCAGGGTTCGATCGTAGTATCCGCCTCCCATACCCAGTCGGGTCCCACTTGAGTCGAAGGCAACCAGGGGCGTCAGCATCAGATCAATGCGCAACATCGGTATATGCCCGGCGCACAGGTCGGGTACCAGGATATCGAAGTGTCCGCGCACCAGTGGTTGGTTAGCGGCATGCCTGTAGAATTCCAGCCGCTTGGTCAAAGGATTGATCACGGGCAGCGCGACGGTGTTGTTCATGCGCCAGAGATTTTCAAATACCGGTGAGAGATCGACCTCGCCGTCTGCGGCAACATAACCTGCAACTGTTCGAGCCCGCAGCAAGGCGCAGGAACGCGTGAGATGGCGAGCGATTGCACGTGCGTTTGCTTGTTGGATGGCGGGCTGAAGGCTGTTGCGAAGCGCTCTGAACCTGCGTCTCAGCGCAGTTTTTGTCGGCTTGGACTGTTGGTGCTGGGACTTGTTCAGCTCAGACTGATTCGGTTCAGACATGGTGGAGAAAGTTACCCGGGACGCCGCTGCACAGGGTACCCTGAACCGTCGGGCTCAGGGCGGAGAAGCGTGCGATTCCATCAGGCTTCCCGGGGGAATTCGAAAACTCCACGCCAGATGTGCTCACCGGAACCAGCGCGACAACTCCTGTCGTATCTATAACGGCTCAAGGATATTCCTACACTGGCGAACGTCCCAGGCAACGATCAGGAGTATAGCCGAAAAGATCCGTGGCAATGTAAAGCGGCGCTCATCTGCCGGTGTTCAGCCATCATTCTGACGATGCTTCGCCAGAGCAATGTCCAGACGGCTCGCGAGTTGACTGAATCGCTGATCCAGCGCGCTACCGGTTTGTTCCACTGTCGACTCGGTGTTCAGCAGTTCGTGAGCAATGTTCAGTGCAGCCATTACGGCGATGCGGTCCAGGCCAATGATCTTTCCTGAACCCTTGATCGAAGCCATCTTGCTGTCCAGATACCGCGCAGACGCCGAGAGTGCTTCGACTTCTTCCTCCGGACAGCTCACCTGATACGGTTTGCCTAGGATCTGAACGGTAACGGTAGTGAGTTCAGCCATGGGCAGGCTCAATCCTGTTCCAGTGACTTGAGGCGTGAGATCATCGCCTCGATACGAGACTTGGCCAGCTCGTTCTTTTCGATGAGCTTGGCGCGCTCGGTTGACCAGTGGTGCTGCTGCACTTTCAAGGCACGATTTTCCTTGCTCAGCACAGCCGTCAGCTCAATGAGCTGGTCAACTCGTTGTTCTAGAGATTCCCAAGAGGTTGTCGGCATGGTGGTTGTCGGCATGGTGGTTGTCAGCATGGTCTGGTCCACGGCGGCATCATTCAGACAAAACTCATTTTGCGCATATTTCCTGTGCATGGGAAGCGCAGGTCATTAGCATAGCGTCCGGTTTGCTTTCCCCTACCGCTGGAGCAGGAGTGTCCGTGTCCGAATTGGCTTTTGCCGCGAATGCGGCGACCTCTGAACTGAACCCGGCGGAATTGCACGGCACCGTCTGCGGTATCCAGTGTGCGAAGCTCAGGTTGAGGCATCTGGGTCGGACCAACCCCGTTGATGATGCCGAAGCGGACGAAGATGCCTTCTGGGCTGACGAGAGCGATGCCAGGCAAGACGATGTACTGCCCCTTGATGACTATCTCTCGCTGGTCGGCGCTGATGCGGTAGAAAATGCGGATGCGCTGCTCAGGTTTGCGCAGATTGCGCAGGAAGAGCTTCTGTCCGAGGACCTTCGATTCATGCCGCTGCTGCCCGACGACGAAGTGTCCGTTGAGCTGAGGGTAGAAGCACTGGCGGAATGGTGCGCCGCCTTTCTCGCCGGCTTTGCGGCGCTTGGTCAGATAGCCAGCAGCGAGGAGGAGGAAGAGATTCTGGAAGACCTTGCTGCCATCAGTTCCGCCGATATCGACGGACTGGAAGCTGAAGAGGCCGAGCGGCTCTACGCCGAGATTGTCGAGTACATCAGGGTGACGGTACTGCTGCTGCTCCAGCCAGCCGAGGAGAGCGAGGAGTGAGTGTCCCGGCCAGCGAGTATCGTCGTCGTCGTGAGCGCCTGATGGAGCTGATGTTGCCGGGCTCGCTGGCGATCATTCCGGGCGGCAGTCGCAAGATCCGCAATCGGGACGTCGAGTACTCGTTCCGACAGGACAGCGATTTTTATTATTTGACGGGCTTCAATGAGGCGGATGCGTTGCTGGTGCTGGTCCCGGGGCGCAGTCATGGTCAGGCGATCCTGTTTTGTCAGGATCACGATCCACGCTTCGAAATCTATCATGGTGCACGGCTCGGTCCGGACCGAGCGGTCGAGGAACTCGGGGTCGACGATGCGTTCCCGGTGCCAGATCTTGGTGACATCCTGCCGGGGCTGCTGGAAGGCCGCGAGCGGATCTACATGACGCTCGGCGATTACCCTGATCTTGATCGTCGAATCCTGCGATGGGTGGGGGACATCCGTGGTCGAGAGTCCGGTGGTGCCATTGCACCGGGCGAATTTGTGGCACTCAAACACATGCTCCATGAATTGCGCCTGTTCAAATCAGCCCGCGAACTCGACCTCATGCGCAAAGCGGCAGCGATTACCGTTGGCGCGCATGAGCGTGTGATGCGGACCTGTCGTGCGGGCATGACTGAACTGGGTCTGGAAGCCGAGCTTCTGCATGAGTTCATGCAGCGTGGTGCCCGCTCTCCTGCCTATCCGTCGATTGTTGCGACAGGACGCAACGCCTGCACGCTCCATTACACAGACAACTGCGCAGCGCTGAAAAAAGGCGAGCTGGTGTTGATCGATGCGGGTTGTGAGTACGAGTACTACGCATCCGACGTGACACGAACGTTCCCGGTTGATGGCAAGTTCAAAGGCGCGCAGCGAGTCCTGTACGAGTTGGTACTGGAAGCGCAGTACGCAGCCATCGGTTGCTGTGTTGTCGGTCAACACTTCAATGCGCCAAATGACGCCGCGCTGCGGGTGATGGTACAGGGCCTGATTGACCTGAAGCTGCTCAAGGGAAGGGTTGATGACATTATCGAAAAGCAGACGTACACACGTTTTTTCCCGCACAAGGCATCCCACTGGCTCGGGCTCGATGTTCACGACGTCGGGGATTATCCTCTTGGCGGTGAATGGCGGGAGCTTGAACCTGGCATGGTGTTGACGGTCGAGCCCGGGCTTTACATCCGGGATGATGATTTGAATGCAGTTGTGCCGGCCCGCTTTCGCGGTATAGGTATTCGGATCGAAGACGATGTACACGTCACCAAAGGCGGCCCCGAGGTGTTGACCGCTGCAGCCGCGAAGACTCCGGCTGCGATCGAAGCGTTGATGGCCGGGTGACTCTGGATGTCCTTGTCTTCCACCATCGAGACAGATATCTGCGTGATCGGTGGTGGCATGGTGGGTGCCGCGGCTGCTCTGGCTGCCGCGAGACGAGGTCTGCGCGTCGTTCTTTGGGAGCGGGAATCTCCCAGCCTTTCACTGCTGCGGCCTGGGTTGGGCATGGGATTGCGGACGGTCGCCCTGAATCCGGTGGTTGAAGCTTTTCTGCTCGGTCTGGGAGTGGAGATTGAAGGCTCGCCGATCAGGCAGATGCATATCCGGGAAGAACTGGGTACGGCCCAGCTGCACTTTTCTGCAGCCGAGCTGAATGTCGAGTCACTCGGCCGGATCGCCGAAAATGATCGTGTGGTGGCTTGTTTATGGAGGCGTCTGCAAGAGACGCCGGCTGTGACGATTCATCTCGATGCGGAAATCGCCAGCATACAAAGCACGGAAACCTCGGTGACGGTTGAAGGTTCTGCTGGTGTGGTCTGTGCGCGAATGCTCATTGCCGCCGATGGCGCGGCTTCCCGGGTTCGTGCGCTGACTGGCAGCGAGCCGCGTCGTTTCGATACCGGGCAGGCCGCGCTGGCGACGATTGTGAAAACGCAGCAGCCGCACAACAACAACGCCTATCAGTGTTTCCTGCAAGATGGTCCTGTTGCGTTGTTGCCAGGCACAGCCCCGAACCTGTCTGCCGTGGTGTGGTCACAATCTCTGGCCCGTTCTGCCGAACGCCTGGAGATGTCCGAGGTCGATTTCTGTTGCGCACTCGAACAGGCCGTCGACGGGGTGCTCGGACGCATTGAAGCGGTTGATCAGCGACTCGCCTTTCCTCTGGTTCAGCAACTCGCGCGCGAGGTTCTGCCGGCTGCCCGCGTGGTGCTGATCGGCGATGCCCTGAGAGTGTTGCATCCGTTGGCCGGGATGGGCGTGAATCTGGGTTTCGAAGATGTGATGGCGTTGGACGCACACCTGGCGAACGGGGGTGATCCCGCACAGAGCGGGCGGCTCGCTGCGTTTGCCCGGCGTCGCCAGACGCGCTCCGCGTCGCTGATCTGGCTCATGTCGGGTTTTCAGCAGGTGTACGGGTGGCAGACGCCGGGGTTGTCTTGGCTGCGCAACGCGGGTGTTCGTTTTGTGAACTCCCAGACAATCATCAAGCAGCAATTACTTCGCGAAGCGCTGGGCATCGGCCCGATCGCAAAGGCAATGCGCTAGAATCGCCGGCTTGCATACGCTTCCAGAGACAGGCCCTTGGTCATGACCCTCCGCACACCGCTTTACGATGCCCATGTCGCAGCCGGTGCTCGCATGGTGCCGTTTGGTGGCTGGGATATGCCGCTGCATTACGGCTCGCAGATTGTTGAACATCAAGCCGTTCGCTCGGGGGCGGGTGTGTTCGATGTTTCTCATATGACCATCATCGATGTTGATGGCCCGCAGGCGCGGAGCTTTCTACAGACCCTGATCGCCAATGACGTCGGTAAACTTGAGGTATCCGGGCAGGCGCTGTACGGCGCGCTGCTGAATGCTGAGGGTGGCATCCTTGATGACCTGACCGTGTACCGGACAGACCAGGGCTATCGCGCAGTCGTGAACGCATCGACCCGGGACAAGGTGCTCGCCTGGCTCGAAACCAATCGGCAGCCCGGAGCTGCCTGGCGTGAACGAAAAGATCTCGCCAATCTCGCTGTACAAGGTCCACAGGCCGTCGCGAAGATGATTGAACTGTACAACCTTCCGGAACTCGCACGGGTGCCTGGCTTTCATGCGCTTGTACATGGTGAATGGATGATTGGCCGTACCGGGTACACCGGTGAAGATGGCGTCGAGATCATGTTGCCAGCCACGCAGGCGGTTGATCTGTTTGAGCGCTTGCTGGCAGCCGGGGTGCAGGCTGCGGGCCTGGCGGCACGCGACACCTTGCGTCTGGAGGCTGGTCTCAACCTCTACGGCCAGGATATGACGGAGGCCAATCACCCTTATGAATCGCGAATCGGCTGGACGGTAGCGCTTGAACCTGCGAATCGCAATTTCATTGGCCGCGCGCCACTCGAGTCACTGCGCCAGCGCTACACCCGGAAACTGACCGGTATGATTTTTACCGGCAAAGGCGTAGTCAGGCACGACTTCAAGGTGCGTACCCATGCCGGTGAAGGCGTGGTGACGAGCGGCGTCTTTTCTCCCACGCTTGAATGCAGCATCGCTCTGGTACGTGTCCCGCGCGACGCCAAAGGTGATTGCGAAGTAGAGATTCGCGGCAAGTGGTTGCCAGCGAAACTGGTTCAGCCCCCATTCGTGAAAAAAGGGCTGGTTGTCACCAGTTGAATTCACTTTCCAACAAGCATTTTTCATCCAGAATCGCCCACCTCAGGAGCATGGCATGAGCGATATACCAAGAGATCTGAAGTATGCGGCCTCGCATGAATGGTCACGTCTGGAAGCGGACGGCACGGTGACGGTTGGTATCACGGACCATGCTCAGGAGGCCCTCGGTGACGTGGTCTATGTAGAACTGCCCGAAGTCGGCACCCATTTTGATGCGCAAGGCGAAATTGCCGTTGTCGAGAGCGTGAAGGCAGCATCGGATATCTACTCGCCCGTCAGCGGCAAGGTCATTGCGATCAATGATGTCCTTGAAGACTCGCCGGAAACGGTGAATCAGGACCCGTACGGTGATGGCTGGTTTTTCCGCCTGCTACCGGACGACCCGAGTGATCTGGGGGGGCTGCTTGATGCCGATGGTTACGCTGAAGTCTGCGCAAACGACGAACACTAAAACACCAGAGATCTGAGCCACGATGCCTTTCATACCCCACAGCTCCGGCGATGTGCAGGACATGCTGGCCACCATAGGCGTGGCAGACGTCGATGCGCTGTTTGATGAAATTCCTCCGGCCATTCGAGCCAAGGGCCTGACCCAGACTCCACCCGGCATTTCCGAACTCGAAATCCTGCAATTGATGCAGGAGCGCGCTGATCAGGATTCCGGCCGGATCTGTTTTCTCGGTGCAGGCTGTTATGACCATCACATACCTGCCGCAGTTTGGGATCTTGCCGGGCGTGGGGAGTTTCTCACCGCCTACACGCCGTATCAGGCCGAAGCCAGCCAAGGCACTCTGCAGCTCATTTACGAATATCAATCGATGATGACACGCCTGCTGGCGATGGATGTTGCGAATGCATCCGTCTATGACGGCGGGTCCGGGCTTGGCGAAGCCATCCTGATGGCGCTGCGAGCCAACAAAAAAGGCGAGGGGCGTCGAATTCTCGTGGCGGGTTCCCTGCACCCCCTCATGCGCAGCGCTGCCTACAATGTCTCCCGACTACAGGGCGTCGAGTTTGTCACCGTGCCGGTCGTCGATGGCAGACTAGAGAGTGCGGCGCTGTCTGACCTTCCTGCTGCTGTCTCTCTGGTTATCCAGCAACCCAACTTTTTTGGCGGTCTGGAAGCGGTGGATCAACTGACGGATTGGGCCCACGCTGCGGGCATGAGCGTGATTGCCGTGGTGAATCCACTCGCCATGGCGGTGCTCAAGCCGCCGGGCCAATGGGGTCAAACCGGCGCGGACATCGTCTGTGGCGATGGGCAACCGCTTGGAATACCGATGGCGTCAGGTGGACCGAGCTTTGGATTCCTCTGCTGCAAGCAGGCGATTGTTCGGCAGATGCCTGGGCGCATCATCGGCAAAACGGTGGATCTTGAAGGTCGCACCGGTTATGCCCTCACCTTGCAGGCACGTGAACAACACATCCGCCGCGCCAAGGCGACCTCGAATATCTGTACCAATCAGGGCCTGCTGGTGACCGCGGCAACCATTCACCTGGCGATGATGGGGCCGGAAGGCCTCGCCCGCGCGGCCAAGGCATCACATGCCAATACGCGGCAACTGGTTGCCGCACTCACCGATGTTCCCGGTGTCCAGCGGACTTTCTCAGGCCCGTTTTTTCATGAGGCGGTCCTGACGCTGCCGAAGCCTGCAGTTGAAGTTCGCGACGCGCTGCTGGCGCGCGGCTTGCTGGCGGGGCTGCCGCTTTCCACGTATGACTCCACGCGCGCCCATGAGTTGCTGGTTTGTGCAACCGAAAAACGTACCACGCGGGATATCGATACTTATGCGCGTTTGCTGAGAGAGGTGCTGGCATGAAGAGCCTGTTTGAGCTGAGCCAACCCGGGCGTGGTGCGCGGGCTCAACACGTACCAGTGGCAAGTGATGCGCTGGACGACCTGCCACCGGATGCCTTGCGCAGTGCTCCACCCGCACTGCCGGAGCTTTCTGAGTTGCAGGTGGTGCGGCACTTCACGAACCTTTCCCGCCGCAATTTTTCCATCGATACCCAGTTCTATCCGCTGGGCTCGTGCACGATGAAATACAACCCACGCGGTGCCCATCGTGGAGCAAGCCTGCAGGGGTTTCTGGGACGACACCCGCTGGCACCAGAATCAGCCAGTCAGGGCTATCTGGCCTGTCTTTTCGAACTGCAGGAAATCCTCAAGGACGTGACGGGCATGCAAGGTGTCTCGCTGGCTCCGATGGCAGGCGCTCAGGGAGAGTTTGCCGGCATTGCCATGATTCGCGCCTATCACGAGGCACGTGGCGACGATGCACGCGACGAGATCCTGGTTGCCAGCACAGCACACGGCACCAATCCTGCCACCGCGACGATGTGTGGTTACAAGGTCACTGAGGTCCCTGTTAACAACGATGGTGATGTTGACGTTGAAGCGCTGCGGCAGCGGGTCGGCCCACAGACCGCCGGTCTCATGATGACAAACCCCTCTACGTGCGGGGTGTTTGAGCGATCAATCGCCGAAATCGCCGGCATAGTGCATCAGGCAGGCGGTCTGCTTTATTACGATGGCGCCAACCTGAATGCCATTCTGGGCAAGGTACGGCCTGGCGACATGGGCTTCGACGTGTTGCACATGAATCTGCACAAGACCTTCGCGACACCACACGGTGGTGGTGGGCCAGGCGCCGGTCCTGTCGGAGTTGGCGAACGCCTGTTGCCGTTTCTGCCTGTACCCATGGCCAGGTTTGAATCGTCGACCGGGCTCTATCGCTGGCTTGATGAGGATGACGTTCCGCAGACCATCGGTCGCCTGTCGACGTTTGGTGGTAACGCCGGAATTCTGCTGCGCGCTTACATCTACGCTCGAATGCTTGGCCGGGAAGGCATGCACCGGGTCGGCGACTTCGCAACGCTCAATGCCAATTACCTCGCATCGCGGTTGTCCCAGGCTGGTTTCGAGCTTGCCTATCCGGATCGACGAGCGACCCACGAATTCATCATCACCTTCAAGGAAACTGCGAAAAAACACGGTGTCAGCGCCATGGATATCGCCAAGCGGCTGCTGGACTATGGATACCATTCACCGACCACCTATTTTCCGTTACTGGTGCCGGAGTGTTTCCTGATCGAACCCACGGAGACCGAGAGCAAGGAAGAACTGGATGGTTTTGTGGCTGCAATGCGGGCGATATTGCGCGAGGTTGAGGAAAACCCGGAACTGGTACGTTCAGCGCCCCACACCTTGCCCGTCAGACGGCTGGATGACGTGAAGGCCGCTCGAGATCTCGACCTGGCCTGGCCACTCTGAAGGTAGTATTACGACTGGCTGATCGACAGATCAGCCTTTGCCGATAGCCTTTTTCAGCGTGTCCAGGTCAGTAATGGGTAACCCGCATTGCAGCCCGCGACACACATACGCTATCACCACCTGACGGCTCTCGATGGGGACCATTCTTGGCAGGTAAGCCGGCACTGAGCGAATACCCTCGTAGGGAATCGAGTACACACGTTGCCATGGCTTGTAACCTTCGCTGATGGCGTCTCGCCATTCACTGACGAGTTCCACAGGGCCGCGAAGCACAATCGTGTCCGGTGGCGACGCGACCATTTCCAGGGCATGCAGCATGGAGCAATGACCTGCTGGCAATTGCTCCATTTGCGCACGAGGACAGGCCAGTGTGCGCTCCGCAGCCGTCAGATAACGTGGCTCTGCAAAGAGGTGCCCGAGAATCAGCAATGCTTCTGCGAGCACGCCATTGCCGGGTGGCATCGCGTCATCCAGGGTTGGTTTGGGGCGATACAGGAGTTTTTCGTGATCGTGGCTGGTGAAGAAAAAACCACCACGTTCGGAATCTTCGAATTGAGCGAGCACGGTCTCACACAACTCGCGACTGAAGCTTGCGGTTGCGTCGTCCCATTCATAGGCGAGCAGACTCGCCAGCCCCTGCAGCAGGAAGGCGTAGTCATCCAGATAGCCGGCATGGCGCGCCTGACCACTTGTCCAGGTCGCCAGCAGTCGACCGTCGACCCAGAGATTTTCACGCAGGAACCTGGCTGTTGCACGCGCGGCATCAATCCACTCCGATCGCCGCAGAACACGTCCTGCGGTTGCCAGAGCGTGGATGGCGAGCCCATTCCAGCTGGTGAGAATCTTGTGGTCACAGGACGGGTGAGTCCGCTCGCTCCGTGCATTGAACAGTTTGGTGCGTGCGCTTTCCAGCAACGCCGCTGCGTCATCGGGTTCAAGCGACAGGCGACTGACCACACTGCGCCAGCTGTCACTGCGGAAGAGTATCCATCTGTTTTCGAAGTTCGCCGGCTTGTCGAGGCCGTACAGCGTCTCGATGACCAGGTACTCATCGGCGGTCAGCAGGCGTTTCACCTGTTCGCGGCGCCAGGCATAAAACAGCCCTTCTTCGCCGTCGGTATCCGCATCCAGTGCCGAGAAAAAGCCGCCTTCCTCATGGCGCATTTCCCGAAACAGCCAGGCCACGGTCTCTTCAAGCGTCGAACGCAACAGCGGGTCCGGACTGACCGCCTGCGCATCTGCCAACAAGGCGATCAACTGGGCGTTGTCGTTCAGCATCTTTTCGAAGTGCGGGATCCGCCATTTACGATCGGTTGCGTACCGGCAGAAGCCGCCGCCCAGATGATCGAAAATGCCACCCCGGGCCATCTGCGTGAGCGTGAACAACACCATGTCGAGGCCGTCGCGATCACGGTGTCCGTGTCGTTGGGTGTACGACCAGTGCCTCAGTACCCGGGTCAGCGATGACGGCATCGGGAATTTTGGCGCATCACCAAAGCCACCATGCTCACGATCATACTGGGCGCCAAGTGCGTCACGAGCAGCCTGCAGCAGTGCGGCATCTTTCACAGTGGCAGCAGATGCCTCCATCACCAGCTGTCCAAGCACATCCTTGACCTTTTCTCCCTGCGCAGTCAGATCCTGGCGCTTGTCCTTGAAAAAGCCATGGATACGCAATAACAGATCCATAAACCCGGGCAGGCCAAATCGTGGTGTGCGCGGAAAATAGGTACCGCCGAAAAAAGGCGTCAAGGTGTCCGGATCAAGAAAGACAGTGAGTGGCCAGCCGCCGGTATTGCGGGTCAGAATCTGGTGGGCGAGTTGATACACCCGATCCAGATCCGGACGCTCCTCGCGGTCCACCTTGATGTTGACGAAGTGTTCATTCATCACTGCAGCAGTCGAGGCATCCTCAAAAGACTCGTGTGCCATCACATGGCACCAGTGGCACGCGGAATAGCCGATCGAGAGCAGAATCGGTTTCTGCAGTGCGCGCGCAGCAGCGAGTGCTTCTTCATCCCATGGCTGCCAGTGCACGGGATTGTCGGCATGCTGCAGCAGATAAGGACTGGTCTGCAGACCCAGTCGGTTGATCATTCTGTTGTCCATGGCTGCATCATCGCATACCGGCTCCGGCGTAGTAATTTGCCAGCGCTTCGTGTTCAATCGATCCGACTTCCAGGAGACTGCCGTGGTCGATGCAGATGGGTTCAGGCCCAATGTCGGCATTGTGCTCGTCAATGAGCACGACCGGGTGCTATGGGCACGCCGGATCGGTGGCCATGATGCATGGCAGTTTCCGCAGGGCGGCATACACCCGGAAGAGACACCGGAAGACGCGCTGTTTCGTGAGCTCAACGAAGAGGTTGGTCTGGCAGCTGATCAGGTTCAGATCCTCGGCCGTACCAAGGGCTGGCTACGGTATCGACTACCGGCAAGGTTGCGACGGCACAATTCGACCCCGGGATTTCTCGGACAGAAACAGCAGTGGTTCCTGCTCCGAATGCTGGCTCCCGACGAAGCCGTCCGGTTTGATGCGTCGTCTGACCCGGAATTTGATCACTGGCGGTGGGTAAGTTACTGGTATCCGTTACTCGAGGTCGTGGACTTCAAACGCGAGGTTTATCGTCGGGCGCTGCGTGAACTCATGCCCCTGCTGATCCGGCAGCGTCGCGGCGACGTCGCGTGAAGATGCTCAGTGCGTTGCGTGAGATCGTTGATGACGTGGCGCATGCGGGATCCTTTCGCGAGGCCCTCAATCTGCTGGTGGTGAATGTCCGTGCGGCGCTGGGTACGGAAGTCTGCTCGATCTATCTCATCAATCGTGGCCGTGACCGATTCCTCTTTGCTGCCAATGAAGGGCTGAATCAGGCGTTTGTTGGTCAGTTCACGCTGGCCATCCATGAAGGCCTGGTGGGTCTGGTCGCCGAGCGAGCCGAGCCCATCAACCTGAAGGATGCCACTGAGCATCCTCGTTTCCGTTTCCTGCCGCAGATCGGTGAAGAACCGTTTCATGCTTTCCTTGGTGTTCCCATCATCCATCATCGCACCGTGTTGGGGGTGTTGGTGGTTCAGCAGCGAAATGAAAGGCGCTTCGACGAAAGCGAAGAGGCCTTCATGGTTACGCTGGCCGCCCAGCTGGCCACACTCATCGCGCATGCCGCTGCCACGGGAGAAGTGGGAGCGCTGACTCAAGGCGATGCCGCACGAGAGAATCAGCTGTTCAAAGGCGTGGGCGGTTCGCCGGGTGTTGCCATCGGCACGGCGGTCGTTGTTCATCCGCTGGCAGATCTTGACGCGGTGCCGGACCGGGAAACCGAAGATATCACCGTTGAACTGCTGACTTTCGACCGGGCGGTTGAGAGCGTTCGAGAAGACATTCGGCGCATCGCAGATCAGTTCAGCAGCAGCTTGCCGGCTGAAGAACTGGCATTGTTCGATGTCTACCTGCACATGCTCGATGACGGCGCGATCCCCGGTGACGTCCGCGACCGTATTCGGCTCGGGCAATGGGCACAAGGCGCGCTTCGTCAGGTCATCCGCGAGCATTTGCGTACATTCGAGCAGATGGAAGACCCTTATCTGCGTGAACGCGGGGCCGACGTGAAGGATCTGGGACTACGCGTACTGGCGAATCTGCAGGATACACGCCAGAAGAAACAGTACTTCCCGGATCGGGCAGTGCTGATCGGTGAGGAAGTCACGCCCGCCATTCTCGCGAGTATTCCCGCGGAAAAGCTCTGTGGCATTGTCTCTCTGCGTGGTTCCGGCAATTCACACGTGGCGATCCTGGCCCGCTCGCTGGGTGTGCCTGCAGTCATGGGCGCTCTCGATGTGCCGCTCTTTGATGTTGAAAACTCGACCATCATCGTCGATGGCTTCTATGGTGAGGTCCACGTCAATCCAGCGCGTGCGGTACTGGACCAGTATCGAACGCTGATCGCGGAAGAGCTGGAGTTTGCGACTGAGCTTGAGACCCTGCGTGATCTGCCGAGCGAAACCCCGGATGGCTGGCGGCTGCCGCTGTGGGTGAACATCGGTCTGTCAGGGGATATCTCGCGCTCACTGGATCGCGGTGCGCAGGGCATCGGTCTGTTCCGCACGGAAATCCCGTTCATGTCGCAGGAACGGTTTCCGACTGAGGAAGAACAGCGGGTCATCTATCGCGAACACATGACAGCATTTGAACCGCGTCCGGTGACGATGCGTACGCTGGACATCGGTGGCGACAAATCGCTCAGCTATTTTCCGATCGAAGAGGACAACCCTTTTCTTGGGTGGCGCGGCATTCGGGTGACACTCGATCACCCGGAGATCTTCCTGATTCAGACACGGGCCATGATCAAAGCCAACGCAGGCCTCGAAGGCATCCTTCGTATCATGTTGCCCATGATTTCCAGCGTTGGGGAAGTGGATGAAGCCAAACTCCTCATCAATCGGGCCTATCGTGAAGTCTGTGAAGAGGGTTTTGACGTCAAACAACCCCTGATCGGAGTCATGATCGAAGTCCCTTCCGCGGTGTACCAGGCCCGTGCACTGGCTCGTCGAGTCGACTTTCTGGCAGTTGGGTCAAACGATCTCACGCAGTACATGCTGGCCGTTGATCGCAATAACCCAAGGGTTGCCAACCTGTACAAGGAAGTGCATCCGGCGGTACTGGGCGCGCTGCGTGAAGTTGCACGGGCAGCGCACGCGGAAGGCAAGCCGGTGGGTATTTGCGGTGAGTTGGCGGGAACCCCGATCGGCGCAATCCTCCTGATGGGCATGGGTTATGACGTGCTGTCGATGAACGCGACCAATTTGCCGCGCATCAAGTGGGTGATCAGACATCTGACGTTGGCGCGCGCCAGGCGGATCGTTGCCAAGGTGCTGAAAATGGAAGATCCACTTGAGATCGAACGGTTCATGCAGCAGGAGCTGATCGATGCCGGCCTCGGCCGTGTTGTACCTCGGCACCACGGCTGAGCAGGTGGGCGGGCAAAAATTCAACACCTGGATCAGTCGGCTCCACTGACATGAGCCGCTGGTGGTTGCTGGCCGGACTGTGGCTGCTCTATACCGCCTTCGGGCTGACAGCGACGAGCATCGCCCCGCTGGTCATTCCCATCGAGGAGGATCTGGGTATCACTCACGCAGCCATGGGTAGCGTGATGGGCGCGTGGCAGTTGGTGTACATCTTTGCCGCCATGCCAGGTGGCATGATGCTGGACCGGCTGGGTGGTGGACGTGCCCTGTTCATTGGCGGTCTGTTGATCGCCTTGTCAGCGGCGGGACGAGCCTTCGCGGATGACTACTGGACACTGCTGCTGGCGGTCGGATTGTTTGGAGTAGGCGGCCCTGTCATCTCCTCAGGTGCACCCAAAGTTGTTGCACAGTTTTTTACCGGTAGCGAGCGTGGGCTTGCGATGGGTATCTACATGACCGGGCCTGCCATCGGTGGTGTGGTCTCGCTGACGCTGACACACTCGGTTCTGGTTCCCTGGTTCGATGGAAACTGGCGCTCAGTGGTGCTGCTCTGGGCAGCTGTTGCAGTGAGCGCGGCCCTGGTATGGATCGTGATAGCCGGTCGTTTTGGACTGCGGGCGCATGAGATGGCAGCTGCTGTGCCACGACTCCCACAGGGTCAGGTCATGCGTGAGCTGATCGGCACCCCGGCAGTGCAGACAGTGTTATTGATGAGTGTGGGCGTGTTCCTGTTCAACCATGGCCTGAACAACTGGCTGCCGGAACTGCTGCGCAGTCACGGAATGCCCATTGTCGAGGCGAGTTACTGGGCGGCCCTGCCAACGGTCATCGGTATTGCTGGATCGCTCCTGATTCCCAGGCTGGCAACACCCGACCGCCGCTTCCAGATTCTGCTCGGATTGTGCCTGGCTGCGTTGATGGCGAGCCTGCTGCTGCAGTTTGTGTCCGGTCCTTTGTTGACGCTCGGGCTCGTCATGCAGGGAATTGCGAGATCCGCTCTGATGACCGTGCTGGTGTTGACACTGGTTGAACTCCCCGGTATCGGCGAATCGCGCACCGGCATAGCCAGTGGCATGTTCTTTTCTGCAGCGGAAATCGGCGGAGTGCTTGGGCCGTTAGGTCTTGGCGTGTTGTACGACGCCACCGGTAATTTTCACGGCGCACTTGGCGGACTGACGGCTGTTGCCATGCTGCTGACGCTGGGAACGATCTATCTCACGCGGTTGGCGCGAGGGCAAACCTTACACTACCGGGCTTAATCCGCCATCCATGTTGATGGCACAACCGTTGATATACGTGCCGCCGTTGGAGACCAGAAACAGGGCCAGGTTGGCCACTTCTTCAGCTTCTCCCATACGCCCCATGGGCAGGCGTTTGCCAAACTCGGCGATGTACTCGTCGAGAGTCTGGTTGGCACCGGACTTTTCCCAGGTGCGACGAATCTGATCGCTCTTGATCTGGCCGATCAACAAGGCGTTGACGAGAATGTTGTGTGGCGCACCCTCATTGGCCAGCACCTTGGTCAGCGCCATTCCGGCTGCGCGGGTCACTGATGTGGGTGCGGTACGTGCACTCGGTGCCTTGGCACCGATGTTCAGAATGTTGAGCACCCGCCCGAACCTGCGATTTTGCATACCGGGCCAGGCGAGCCGGGTCAGTCGGATGGCAGCCAGCAGCTTGAGATCAATATCCTCCTGCCACTCCGAGTCCGTGATGTCCATGAATGGTTTGACCGCCGCCTTGCCGGCGTTGTTGACCAGCACATCCACGGGGCCAAGGGCAGCCACGATGTCGGCATGGGTTGCCTGGAGTTGGTCGTTGTCTGCGACGTCACAGGCAAAGGTTTCGATGAGGGCGCCAGACGGCGCATCTTCGGCAAGGATGGTCTGCCTGGCCTGTGCTAGCGCATCCATGCGACGCGCGATGATTCCAACCCTCGCACCGGCGGTGTAGAAGAGCTTTGCCATGGCCAGGCCAATGCCCAGTGAGCCGCCGGTGATGATGGCAGTGCGATTTTCGAGTGTCAGTTCCATCATCGGCTCCAGGGTAAAACGAGTTCGCGATGGTCACCAGGCTCGCCACCGGGACCATACAGCTGCTCGGCAATGGACACGTGTTCGTGGGTGAAGATCACGGCGCTGCTGGCGCGTGTACCGTACTCATCTCCGCGAATGAAGCAGGGCGCGATGCGTCTTTCCATCTCGAGCGGTCGCCCTCGATCAGGCAATTCATGATCCGGCGGTACGGCGTCGTCGGCGAGCAGCTTGATCAGCTGCCGTGAGGAGGGTTGTTGTCGCAGCACCGATTGCAGGACAGATCGGCCGCGAATGACCTTGGGCCATTCCGAGCCGAGCGCTGCATTGCTCAATCCATAGGTGCCAGGACGAAGACGCTGCATAGGTGCCTTGTTCGACACGTAGACCATGTGTTCACCATCCCACAGGAGCAGGTTGAAGCCGCGGTAACTGGCACCATGAATCGAGGCGGCGTAGTTTTCGGCCGACATTTCTCCAGTGAGGAAGGTGGCAGTCAGTGCACCACGAGACAGTGGTGCACTATCAACTGGATCCGAATAGTTGGTGACCGCCGCAAAGCGTCCGACGGCAGATATTCCCAGCCAGGTGCCATCGGCCTCAAGGTCGCGACCCGCGACGACACGCGGATCTTCGTCCCAATGATGTACGGGCAGCGCCGGCCGCCGGTAAAATTCGTCGCGATTCGCGGCGACTACCAGAGGATAATCCGGGTGTGCTCCAACTGCGAATAGAACCAGACACATTTGCCCAGTTTAACCAGTAAAAGGATCGACCTGTGTACTACCCCCTGATCGATCCGGTCATCGTCTCTCTCGGCCCGATTGCCATCCGATGGTATGGGCTCTCTTATCTGGCTGCGTTTGCAACCGCTTACTTCCTGCTCTTGCGGCGTAGCCGCACGATGGCGGGCCGATTCGATGAAAAGGCCATCTCCGATCTGGTGTTCTACGGCGCGCTCGGCGCGGTGATTGGCGGTCGGCTTGGCTCGGTTTTTTTCTATAACTTCGACTACTTCCTGCGCGATCCGCTGTACCTGCTGCGAATCTGGGAAGGGGGTATGTCCTTTCACGGCGGATTGCTGGGTGTGGGAGTCGCGATGTTTCTGTACGCGAGACAGACCCGGCGGGGCTTTTTTACGGTGACCGACTTTCTGGCACCGGCGGTACCCACAGGTCTGGGGTTTGGTCGGCTGGGTAATTTTGCCAACACCGAGCTGCCAGGTCGGGTCACCGAATCCGGGTTCGGCTTTCACTACCCTTGTTCGGCCGATGCGATCCAGGCCATTTCGCTGACCTGTACCAGCGAATGGGAAGCAGTCATGCGCCATCCGTCGCCGCTCTATCAGGCGTTTGCCGAAGGTGTCGTTCTGTTTGCGCTCGTCTGGTGGGTGTCCAGCAAGCCAAAAGCGCCAGCAGTGGTGACCGGTACTTTTGTTGCCGGTTATGGCGCGCTACGGGTGATCACGGAGTACTTCCGGGCACCGGATGCCCATATCGGCTATCTGGCGGGTGACTGGCTGACCATGGGACAGGTGCTGTCGTTGCCCCTGATCCTGGCGGGTGTCGTGATCATCGTCTACGGGCGACGCTGGCAACGTGCAGACAGCTAAGGATCCTCTGAACCAGTCGCTCCTGCGACTTGTTGGGGTCGGAGCGCGTCGCGTTCTTCGCCCAACGCAGTAAAAAGAGGCAGCGTTTCACGCGGCGAAAATGGTGGTGCATCCATGCACCACTCATGTATTACTGGGGAAACCCTGCTTGATCAGGGTTTCCCCACGAGCCTGTCGGACTTGAGACTGATCTACTGCGCCGGTGGGAAGAGCGGTCCATTTTTCCCCGATTTTTCGTTGCATGGTTCCACCATGCGCCTCGAAATCGTGAAAAACTGTCCTCGCTCTCCCGCTCGGCTCGCTACGATCGCTCAAGTCCGACAGACTCCTAGCCACTGAATTTCGCTGGTGTGACCCCGTGCTGATCTCGAAAGGCAGCACTGAATGTGCTGACACTGCCATACCCATGGGCCTGAGCAACGTCGACTACCGGGATGCCGGAGAGTAACTGTCCAGCGGCGACATTCATTCGCCACCGTTGTCGCCACGCAGCAAGGCTAATTCCAGTCTCCTCCTTGAAGAGTCGTTCGATCGTCCGTCGACTCGCGCCTGAGTTGGCGATGAGACGATCCAGAGGCTCAGCTAGCCCGGCAGGATCCTGGATGCGCTGTGTCACGGTGATGGCGCGTGAGTCGACCGGCAGCAGCAGTTCGATGGTCTCCGTCGCACAATCCTTCGTCTGATCAATCAGCAGATCACCAAGCCGCGTTGATCTGGTGTCGTCGTCGAGGGGAGCGCGACGAATCGTCTCTGCCATCAGTTCACGCAGCAGCGCCGAGACTTTGATCAGCTTGCTGGCAGCAGGTAGTTCACCACACCGGTTGGGAGACAGATAGAGAAAGCGCAGCGTTGCGCGTCGATGGATCGACAGACGGTGCTGCGCAAAAGGTGGAATCCAGATCGAACGACCAGGCGCAATCAGCCACCGACCGCTCCCTGTTTCGATGCTGACAGCACCTCCGGTAACCAGCAACAGCTGTCCCCAATCGTGGGTGTGCATCGGCAGCGTCGATCCAGCTTCACCGATCAGGTCCATATGGCGAATGAAGACGCTGCCCACAGTGTCAGATTGTCGTGATTTCACCTTATCTTGACGAGTTGACTGATCCTGCACAATTGACGATCTGTCTATCATGTTGTGCCTCCATCCAGTCAGCGAGACTATTGTCATGGCCAACAACGTCGTTCATTTTGCGATTCACGCCGATGATCTTGAGCGTGCCCAGCGCTTTTATTCCGTCGTGTTCGGCTGGCGATTCGAAGCCTGGGGTCCGCCGGACTTTTTCCGCATCCTTACCGGCGATGTCAGAGACCCCGGGATCGAGGGTGCACTTGAAAAACGCCACGCAGCCCTGCGAGAAGGCGATGCGGCCAGCCGAGGGTTTACCTGTACGATTTCTGTTGCCGATATCGCTGTTACACGAGCCGCCCTGATCGTAAACGGCGCGAAGGTTCGCTTTGATGGCGCAATTCCGACGGTTGGCAGGATCCTCAGTTTTGAAGACCCGGAAGGGAATATTGTGTCGGCGATGCAGTATGAACCGCAGCACCTGGCGGGGATGCTGCGTGGCCGCGATGAGTAAATGGTCAATGCCCGAACAACGGCCGTACCCCTCAGAGCCGCGGAATCATGAATCAACCATGGGATCCTGACTTTACGCTCGACCACTCTGCCGTCACGGCGCTTGCTCGCCGCTGCGGTCTGCAGGGCTCCCCGGTTCCTCTCGGCGCAGGGTGGGATTACGCGACGTTTGTCTGTGGTGACATGGTGATTCGTATTCCCAAGCGACGCGCCACCGCGAAGTTGCTGACGGACGAGCTTGAACTGTTGTTGGGTCTTCCCGACAATCTGCCTCTGTTGGCTCCCAGGCCGCGTAATGAACTGTTCGCGGTCGACGAAATTCCTTATCCAGCGATGGTGTATCCGTTACTCGACGGGGTGCAGCTGTGCGCACTACCACACGCTCTGAGAGTGGATGCCACATTGATTGGGCTGCAGCTGGGTGGGTTCCTTCGCTCCTTGCATGCCTTGCCATCCGGTGTTGCCCCACGACCGTTTTCATTCGACGAATGGACGATGTTCGCGCAGGGACATCTGGGCACCATTGGTGAGTACGGCGATCATCGGTTGACAAATACGCTTCGCCATTTGCTTGAACAACCGCTGCCAGTCCTCGATTCGTTGCAAGTGTTTTGTCACATGGATCTCAACGATGAGCACATCCTGATCGATACACAATCATCTCAAGCGACGGCGGTCATCGATTGGGGGGATGCCGGGGCAGGGCCATGGTGGTTTGATTTCACCGGGCTCTGGTTGTGGGGCGATTCGGCCGCATTGGACGCGGCGCTGAGTGCTTATGGCCTAAGCCTTTCGACCAACGAGATCGCATGGTTTCGCAGACATGCACTGATCGTGTCGATCGGCGCGCTGTATTGCGAATTGCGTATTGATCCAGAAAGCGAAACGACCCGGACCTGGCGTGCTCGACTTGGACGATCGATGCACGCCGCCGGGCGATGAACGAAACCTGTTTCAGGTGGACGCTTTGATACGCGCCAGCATGTGACGCACGATTTCTGCGCCATGCGTGTTCTGCAGGAAGTGTCCCGCCCCATTGATGCCGTCGAATGTGCCCCCCATCTGCCTGGCCCACTCCTGGCCCCAGCTCTCGACAAATACGTCATCCGCGCAACCCCAGATGAAGTGAGCAGGCACGGTCCGGGCCAGCAGCGTTCTGTAGTGAAGTGTCTGCGCGGCGCCATTGCCGTTGTCGTAGCTGTCGAAAGGGATCGACAGCGGAAAGCGCCGCAAGCCGTTGAAGGCCTTGTCATCAAGCCCCTTGAAAGGGGCCGCAAAACCCTGGTACAGCGTCGCCGCCTTGCCTTCAAGTGCAGGCACTTCGCCTTTGATGAGGGCCGGGAAGATGACCTCTCTCGGGGTCAGACCTGCACTCAGCACGAGCAGCAATCCTACTTCGGGCCTGGGTCGCGCAAACAAGCCACCTTCGTGCCAGTTCTTGTTCCAGCTGCGAATGGCGTCGGTATAGACGTACTCCGGGTGATGCAGCCAGGTGTTCATGATGACGTAGCGCTCGAAACGCTCGGGCATCATCGCTGCCTGCGCAAGACCTGTCGGGCCGCCCCAGTCCTGACACACCAGAGTGATCCGTTGGAGGTCGAGCGCGGTGATCAGGGAACTGAGGATCTCCGTATGTCGTGCGATGGTGTACCAGTGGATATCTGTCGGTTTGTCGGATCGGCCGAAGCCCATGTGATCTGGTGCGATGCAGCGGTAGCCTGCGTTGATCAGCAGCGGGATCATGTCGCGATACAGGTACGACCAGGTGGGCATGCCGTGGGTGAGAAGCACGACCGGTGCGTCCCTGGGACCTTCATCCACGTAGTGCATCCGCAGGTCTTGCCAGGTGTGGTAGTTCGGCGTGAACTGGAAATCCAGAAGTCCTGCGAAGTTTGCATCGGGGGTGCGGAGAAAGTCGGTCATGGGCGTGTCGTGGTGATTGATCCAGGGAGCTTGCCGTAAGACTATAGCCTCAAGCGTATTTCCCTGCCGCTGCAGCGCGAGCAACCCCGGACTTTTTGAACACATGAAACAATACCTGGATCTTCTGCGGGATGTTCGTGACCACGGCGTCTATCGTGGTGACCGCACCGGTACCGGCACCACGTCGGTGTTCGGCCGGCAGATGCGGTTTGATCTGCGTGAAGGTTTCCCGCTCATCACCACCAAGAAGATGTTCCTGCGCGGCATCATTCATGAACTGCTGTGGTTCCTGTCCGGCAACACGAACATCGGTTATCTGACCGAACACGATGTCCACATCTGGGACGAGTGGGCCGATGACCAGGGTGAACTGGGGCCGGTGTACGGTGCGCAGTGGCGCAGTTGGCGCACGCCCGATGGGCAGACGATTGATCAGATTGCACGTGTATTGAAAGATCTTCGCGACAATCCGAATTCAAGACGCCACATCGTCAGTGCCTGGAACGTCGCCGAGGTGGACAACATGGCGCTGCCTCCCTGCCATTTGTTGTTCCAGTTCTACGTGGCGCAGGGCAGGCTTTCCTGTCAACTGTATCAGCGCAGCGCCGACATGTTCCTGGGTGTTCCGTTCAATATCGCATCCTACGCCTTGCTGACCATGATGATCGCCCAGGTCTGTGATCTGGAAGCAGGCGAATTTGTCCATACACTGGGGGATACACATATCTACTCCAACCACATCGAACAGGTGAACAGGCAGCTGGTGCGGGAACCCCATCCGCTCCCCCGCATGGTCCTCAATCCCGCAGTTCGTGATCTCTTCGCATTCCGGATCGATGACTTCGAACTCAGGGACTATCGCTGTCACGGCGTGATCAAGGCACCGATTGCGGTCTGAAATTCCGGTATGGGTGAAGGCTGCGGGCGGCAGGTGAACCCATGATCGACGACATTCGCATCTGCCTGATCTGGGCCATGGCTCGACATCGTGTCATTGGTCGTGGCAATCGGCTGCCATGGCGGCTGCGCTCCGAAATGCAGCACTTCAAACGCACGACCATGGGCAAGCCAGTCATCATGGGCCGCAAGACTTTCGAGTCGTTTGCGTCACCATTGCCGGGACGCACCAACATTCTCCTGTCGCGTGATGCGAGTTATCAGGCTGCCGGTGTGACGGTGCTAAGCACCCTGGAAGAAGCCTTCGAGATCGCCAGCGCAAAGTGCTTCATCGATGGGCAATCAGAGTTTTTTGTGATCGGCGGCGCTGAAATCTATGCGTTGGCGTTACCTCGCGCGGATCGACTGTACATGACCGAAGTGCACGCCGATGTCGAGGGTGATACGTTTTTTCCAGAGTTTGATCGAGCGCACTGGCGGGAAATCAGCAGGGTCGAGTACCCAGCCAGCGACCAGGACAACTATCCTTTCAGCATCGTCGTGCTCGATCGCTCCTGACGGCGACTATTGAATCCGAGTTTCGAGCCAGCACCCATCAAGTGGCAGGTCGCGCCAGTTGCTGGTTGGCAACGGAGTATCAGTCCTGATCAGTTCGAGCTCAGCAAAAGAACCGTGCTGCGTGATCAGCCAGAACGATGATTGTGGAGACAGGGCTTTGACCGCCTGCACTTCCGTGGCAGACCGCCGGCTATCGCAACCGCCGCGTGTCAGATCGTGAACCAGTCGATCGGCGATCCGCTGATCCAGCACCGACAAACGAAACGCGCGCCGGCTCTCGCGGATATCGAGCAACTCGACCAGATAACACTGACCGCAGAGCGGGCAGCGCATCACGGCCTCGCCGACGCCGAGATAGTCATCCAGAGACAGCACGACTTCCAGTCGGCCACCTGCAAGATGTGAACATGGTTCGTTGCCTGCCATATGGCACACTGCCTGTTCATGCGGAGGCGGCGAATGTTAGAGCATATGGGTCGGTTGTGTGGACAAGGAGGCAGCCGAGGCGGTCGGCGATGGTGTCGGCGAGGCGGCGTTGTCCTCGGGCTACTCATGACAGCGCTGGTCCAGGCAGAACCGGCACTGCCATTTATGTCTCCAACACCATCGATCCGTACACTTGATGTGCCACCCATCCCTGACCACGTGTTTGAGACTCTCAGGCCATGGCAAAACGTGCGCAGTGCCCGGCTGTGGGGCTGGTGGGACGAGTCGATTCTGATCACCACCCGATTCAGCGAGACGAACCAGCTGCATGCCGTGCAATCGCCTCTGGGGATGCGCCGGCAGCTCAGTTTCCTCCGCGAGCCCGTAGCCCAGATCTTCCCGCCGCCGGCAACGGTTGCTGGCGGAGTGGTGTTGCTGGTCGATCAGGGTGGCAGCGAGTTTTATCAGCTCCTGTGGCAGGACATGAAGGACGGTAGCACGAGGCTACTCACCGATGGCCGATCGCGTCACGGCCAGGTGGTCTGGAAGCAGGACGC